>Ga0209721_1000066_pt1 | contig 99135 bp, 74 predicted proteins | sample TshhotsprinmetaG_FD_184139 | JGI IMG/M metagenome (GOLD analysis project Ga0209721, IMG submission 184139) | Hot spring microbial communities from South Africa to study Microbial Dark Matter (Phase II) - Tshipise hot spring metaG (SPAdes)... | ecosystem: Environmental > Aquatic > Thermal springs...
CATGAAGCACTTTATAATCTCGATTTACTGGAACCAATTGGAATAAAAAATCACAATGACATATTTTTATTGGATTTTGGTTTACAACTAAATGACATAGTGCTAGAAAGAGTCAAAACTAAATTAATCAATCTTGGAATTGATATTTCTAAACCTTTAATTGTTTTGCATGTATCAAGTGGAGGCTCAGCAATAGATTGGAAGGATATAAATTTTCGAGCTTTGGCTGAAAAAATACTAACAGAAATCGATTGTGAAATACTTTTGACTGGAACCAAAGATAAATTTAGTGAACTTCAAAAGTTATTTACAGATTTTCCATATAAATATTGGAACTTGGCTGGTTTTTTTGATTTATGGGAATTATTTCATCTATTTTCAATTGTTCAAATTTATGTGGGGAATTCAACTGGTACGACACATTTAGCAGCAATTTCAGGTTGTTGGATAGTTTCTTTTTATCCAAAAGTTAAAGTCATGTCACAAACAAGATGGGGTCCTATTACTGAAAAAAGAATTATATTTGAACCAAAAATGAATTGCTCTGAGTGTACTGTAACTCAATGTAAAAAATTGAATTGCATGGATTCTATTGAAGTTAAAGATGTGTATTATGCTATTGAAAAAATTATTAACCAATTCAGGAACCTAAAATGAATCATTTGTTTTTTCTGATAATCTACTTAAGTTCAATACTATTCAGTCAGAAAACTGAATTTAGAAGAATCGAAAACAAAGCGTTTGGTGTGAAGGAAAAGCTCACCTTTGATGTTAATTATGGATTTGCAACTGTAGGTATAGCCACATTTTCTATCCCAGAGATAAGAACTCTTGCAGGACGACGAGTTTATAGAGTTAGGTTTGAAGTTAATACACTCCCTGCATTTGATCCTTTTTTCAAAGTGCGTGATTGGTATGAAACATATATTGATGTAGAAGGAATTTTTCCATGGAGATTTGAACAACACATTCGTGAGGGAAACTATAGACGTGACTTTAGTGCATTTTTTGATCAAAGACGAAACAAAGCTAAAACAACAGAAGGTGAATACGTAATTCCGCCTTATGTGCATGATATAGTTTCCGCTTTCTTTTATGTAAGAACGCTCGAGTTCAGTAAAATGAAGAAAGGCGACAAATTGAAGCTTCAAAACTTTTATAAAGATAGAACTTATGATCTGGAAGTCGTCTATCACGGAATAGAAGTTGTAAAAGTTAAAGCAGGGAGATTCAGATGTATCATCGTTGAACCACTTGTTCAAGAAGGTGGACTTTTTAAATCTGAAGGAAATATAATTATCTGGTTAACGGATGATGATATTAAAATGCCAGTTAAGGTTAAAACGAAAGTATTAATAGGTTCTATAGATTCGGAACTAACCGCATATGAAAATTTGAAATCACCATTAAAATCAAAACTATAAGATGTCAAAATATAAAAAAATTGATTTATCAAAAGTAAAAACTTATTCCATAGCTAAACGAAAGAGCAAAGTAGAAATAAATCAATTTGCAAAAGTATTTGATCCGAAAAAAAGTTCTTTTGTTGAATATCTTGCATCTTTACCAAGATTTCTAGCGGTGAATGAACTAATTGAATTTTCGAAATTAATCGTAAAAGCGAGAAATAAGAATAAACCAGTAATTTTTATGATTGGTGCGCATGTTATTAAGGTTGGTTTAAGTCCATTGATTATTGATTTGATGAAAAATGATTTAGTAACAGCAGTTGCAATGAATAGCGCAGGTGCAATTCATGATTCAGAATTAGCCCTCTTTGGTAAAACATCGGAAGAAGTTGCTGAGGGAATTACAGATGGCTCTTTTGGTATGGCAAAAGAGACGGGTGAATTTATAAATAATACACTTTCCAGGTATGAACATTCAAATCTGGGTTATGCTGAAGCTTTAGCAATTGAGATGAAGTTGAATAAAGTTAAGTTTAAAAATATAAGCATAATTTACAATGCTTATAAGTTAGATAAAACTGTAACTGTTCACGCTGCAATAGGTACGGATATTACAAACCAACATCCTAATGTTAATGGTGCTGCTATAGGTAAACTTAGTCTAAATGACTTTAAAATCTTTTGTGAAGTTGTTTCGAAACTAGGAAATGGAGGAGTTATAGCTAATATAGGTTCGAATGTGATTTTGCCTGAAGTTTTTTTGAAAGCATTAACCATTGCGAGAAATTTGGGATACAAAGTATTTAATTTTACAGCAGCTAATTTTGATTTCATACAACATTATAGACCGCGTGTTAATGTCGTTCAACGTCCAACAAAAGACGGTGGTCGAGGCTTCATGTTTACAGGTCATCATGAAATCTTGATTCCACTTCTTTCTGCGTTAATAAAATACTATTCATAATTAGGAGGTAGTTTTGATTCATTTTGAAAGAAAATATAAATATTATCAGATCTCTCCTGTTGCTGCGGCATTCTTAGTTCTATTTGTTTCCTTTTTCCTTTATCAGTTTGTAGGTGGATTTTTTACTTTTTTATTTGTTGGTCTCGAAATTACTAATGAAAATGCTGGATACGTAAGATTGTTTACCTCTATCAGTCAAATTATTTTCATGTTGTTACTCTCAATCCTTTTTGCAAAAGCAATATATAATGACTTCAAAGGGATTTTTCGTGTTAGCAAACCTAACTCTTCCGAGGTGTTATACTCAATCTTAGGACTAATTTTAATTGTAACTGGTTCACAGGTTTACATTTATATTCAAACTATTTTACTGGAAAATTTTAAATCTGCTAATCCATCGCTTAATCCAATATTTGAACTGCTTGAAAAAATTGATAAACTAATTGAAAAAACTTACATAGAAATCACCACTGCTCATAACATTTTTGATTATTTCTCAGTCGTTTTAAGTGTTGCACTTGTACCTGCTTTTTGCGAGGAATTTTTATTTCGTGGTTTTGTTCAATCGAATTTCGAGAAAAGAATGAAACCATTCTGGGCTATTGTTCTAACAGCATTTCTTTTTAGCATATTCCACTTTAATCCTTTTGCTTTATTACCATTATTTTTACTTGGAGCTTATTTTTCCTATTTAGTTTATTTAACAGAGAGTATTTTCATCCCGGTTGTGCTTCACTTTTTGAATAATTTCATTACAGTTACTCTTTTTTATACAATGAAGTCAGACGAATTGCTGAAAACTCGACCTTCAATTGATATTCCTTTGAGCAATTTAGTTTTTACTCTCATTTTCATAATCATTTCTTTTATTGTTGTATTAGTTATATTGAACAATCAAGTAAGAAACAGGAAAAAATCTTTAAACAAGGAGATAGAAGATGAAAATTTGTCCTAATTGCCGAGCAGAATATGAAGATACTATAAATGTTTGTGCAGATTGTGAAGTTGAACTTATTTCATCTGAAGATTTTAAGTTGCTCGAAGAAAATTACATCGATTGGGAAGTTGTATATACTACTCCCGAGCTTTACGAAGCTGAGATGGTTAAAACAAATTTAGAAAGTGCTAACATCGATTGTGTAATACTTGACCAAAAGGATAGCTCTTTTCCTTTAGGTGGTGAAATGGGCGTCTTAAAAGTACTTGTTCGAAAAAGTGATTTTGAAGAAGCTCTTCAAATAATAAAGAATTCTTCTAATCCTGAAATTGAATCAAATGATGCTTCACATGGAGAACAGTAATGACAAAATTCTCTAATCTCACAAATCGAGTTCTTGTCAGTGTATTTGCAATTCCAATCATCTTGATAATTGTATACATTGGACGAGAACTTTTTTTAGCTTTTGTGAGCACTATAGTATTTTTAACACTTTTTGAATTTTACAAAATGACAGAATTAAAAGGTGCTAAACCAAATTATATAATAGGTTATTTGTTTGCTATTTCAACCTTATTGATTTTTTATTTACAACAGTTTCAGCTCGTACCTGTATCAATTTTTTTTCTGATCTCTCTGACAGCAATGTGGAATCTGACGCACTTTGAAAATAATTCGATATTGAACGTTAGTACCACCGTTCTAGGTGCTTTAATCATAAGTATCTTTTACTCCACATTAATTGGAATAAGAGAATTTTTTATACACTACGGTGATGAAGAATATGTCAAAGGCGCATACGTTATTATTGTTTTGCTTTCATCTATTTGGATTTGCGATTCAGTTGCATATTTTGCTGGTACAGCTTGGGGGAAGCACCGTTTACTTGAAAGAATTAGTCCAAAGAAAAGTTGGGAAGGAGCAATTTGGGGATTTTTTTCTGCTGTTTTGACGTTTATTTTGGGGAAATTAATCGTTTTAGATTTTTTGAATTGGAATGATATAATTTACTTAGGACTAATTGTTGGAATGGTTGGACAGATTGGTGACCTTGTTGAATCGATGTTTAAGCGTGATGTCGGTATAAAAGATTCTTCTAATATTTTACCTGGTCACGGAGGTATTCTTGATCGGTTTGATAGTTTACTTTTCATAGCGCCATTTGTTTATTTTTATCTGTATTATGCGTACAAATACTAAAAAGGAAAAAGTTAATTTAGTTTCTTTGGGTTGTAGTAAGAATTTAGTTGATTCGGAAGTTCTATTGAGGCAGTTTCAAGCTCACGGTTTATCTATAATTAATGACCCGCTAAAAGCAGACCATATTGTTATTAACACGTGTGGTTTTATTAATGATGCGAAAGATGAATCAATTCATGCAATCCTCGAGGCTGTAAATCTTAAAATATCAGGGAAAGTTAAAAAAGTCATTGTTATGGGATGTTTATCAGAGAGATATAGAGATGAACTTAAAAAGGAAATTCCGGAGGTTGATGGGTATTTTGGTGTTACTGATTATAAGGGTGTTTTGAACGAACTTGGGTTAAATCTTAAATATGAGCTTTTAGGCGAGCGATACTTAACCACACCTAAACATTTTACTTATTTGAAAATTTCAGAAGGGTGCAATAATCCCTGTTCATTTTGTGCAATACCTTTTATACGTGGAAAACACACATCCAAACCAAAAGAAAAAGTAATCAATGAAGCGAAATACCTTGCAGAAAAAGGCGTCAAAGAACTTATAATTATTGCACAAGATTCAACCTATTATGGCTTAGATTTATATGGTAAACGTGAACTTGTAAATCTGTTGTTTGAATTAACTAAAATCAATGGAATTGAATGGATTCGTTTGCTATACGCTTTTCCTGCGAAGTTTCCAGAAGAAATTCTAGATATAATCGCTAGTGAAGAAAAAATTTGTAAGTACATCGATCTGCCACTGCAACATATTTCCGATAAAGTATTAAAATCGATGCAGCGGGGCATAACTAAAAGGCGAACTTATGAATTAATTGAATTAATACGGACTAAAGTTCCGGGAATTGCTATTCGTACAACTTTAATTGTTGGGTATCCTGAAGAAACTGAAAAAGAATTTGAAGAACTAGTACAATTTGTTAAAGATACAGAATTTGATAGATTAGGAGTGTTTGCTTATTCCCGAGAAGAAAATACAAAAGCTTTTGAACTTGGAGATCCTATTTCAGAAAAAGTTAAACAGGAAAGACTATTTCATATACTAGAAATTCAAAAGGAAATTTCTCTTAAGAAGAATAATTCAATGCTCGGTAAAAAAGTGAAAGTTTTAATAGATGAAGTTGATTTACAAAATGGTTATATTGGAAGGACAGAAAAAGACGCACCAGAGGTTGATAATTCAGTTATCATATTCTCAGATTCTAACATAGAACCTGGGAATTTTTATGAAGTATACATAACAGATGCAATGGAGTATGATTTAATAGGACGTATAAAATGAAAGTTTTAATTTTTATAATATTTTTTGCTATACTGAACGAGGCTAAATTACTTTCACAAGTTGAAAATGTTACAAATCTTGGGACAAGAACACTAATACCATTTTTTTATTTCAATGCATTAAATTTTAAAGGTAATGATCCTAATTTTACCCGAGTAGACTTGTTCATTCAAGTTCCTTATACTCAACTAACTTTTGTGAAAGAGGGCAATCAATACAGCGCTAGTTATGAGGTTACAGCCGGTGTTTACGATTCAACTAATAGACTTGTAACTGAAAAAATCTGGACTGAGAAAATTTTATTGAATTCCTATTCGGAATCCATTTCACGGAATGGAAGTAACATTACACAAAGATCATTAAGACTAATTCCTGGAAAGTATCAACTTAGAATTCATGTTCAAGATAGAGAATCAAAAAAGAATGCTACAGCAAGTTCTGATTTACATGTCAGAGCCTTTAATGAAGCCTTTTCACTTAGCGATATTATGCTCATTCAAAGATATGAGGAGAAAGAATCTAAGAAAGAAGTTATTCCAAACATTACAAATAATATTATTTTTAGCGAAGGTGGATTTTACATTTTCTGGGAGTTTTATAATTTAACTACTGACTCAAATTTTACATTTAATTGTAAGATTATTAATTCAAAAGGAAAAACAATTTTAGAATTTAATACACCTTATACATTAAAAACCCGATACAACCCGATTTTCTTAAAAATTGATAAATCAGATTTTTCAATTGGTGATTATATAATTACCATTACTGCTCGCTCACTGGATAGTTTGAAGAAAAACTATTATGCTGTTTCAAAGAGGATTTTTTCACGTTGGGTTGGAATTCCCAAAAGTATAGTTGATTTAAATAAAGCAATCGAACAGATGATTTATATAACGTCCCGTGATAAAATAAATGAGTTACTTAAGATTGAGGACCAGGCCACTAAGTATGAGCGTTTTGTTGAGTTCTGGAAAGTTAAAGATCCAACTCCCGGAACTGAGGAAAACGAATTAATGGATGAATATTACGGACGAGTTGAATATGCTAACGAGCATTTTTCTACTTACATGGAAGGATGGAAAACCGATATGGGAATGGTCTTTATCATACTGGGACCACCTAACAATGTAGAACGTCGGCCTTTCAATTTTAACACTCCTGCCTATGAAATTTGGGAGTATTACACTCTCAACAGGAATTTCATTTTTGTAGACTACACAGGTTTTGGTGATTACAGATTAGTAAATCGCGATTACTCAGAGTGGTTTAAGTATCGTTGATACAATGGCGAGTTCTGATATTTCAATTTTAGGTACTATAGTTTTCGATATATTCGTTAAAAATTATTCTTACCTTCCTAAAAATGGTGAAGCGGTTGAACTAAATGTGCTCCCTTTTGCAGCCGGTGGTTGTGGATTAAATTCTGCAGTTGCTCTTAGTTTCCTTGGCGCAGATGTTTCACTATTCGGCTCGATAGGTAACGACTTTTTTGCAAAATTTATTATCGATTATTTAAAGACTTTTTCAATTGATATTTCATCAGTCAAAACAAGCAAAAGATTTCCTACTTCAACTTCAATTCTTCTTATAAACAAAAAAGGTGAACGAAGTTATTTTCATTTTCCAGGTTCTAGCAAAGAGGTTTCAGTACACGATAAAGATCTATCTAAAATATTGAATTCTAAAATATTTCATGTTGGTGGAATTACGCTTTTCCCAGCGTCAATTATATCTTCCCTATCAAAAATTTTTAATAACGTAAGATCCAATAATGTAGTTACTTCAATTGATTTAGCCTGGGATGTTGAAAATAAGTGGATGAAAAGAATTAAACCAATTCTACCGCATACAGATATACTCATGGGAAATGAACAGGAAATAAGAGCCCTTACTAAGGAAAATAAATTAGTTAAAGCAGTAAAATTAATTCACTTAATGGGTGTTAAGAACGTTATTGTTAAAAGAGGTGAAAAAGGTTCATTAGTTTCAAAAGATTTTTTGTTAGAAGAGATTCCAACAATTAAAGTAAAGTCATTCGATTCTACTGGTGCAGGTGATATGTTTGCAGGAGGTTTTCTTTATGGAATACTGAAAGGGTTCAGTCCAATCGATTCAGCCAAAATCGGAAATGTTATGGGAGCGATTGCAACTACTGAATTTGGGTCCACTACAGCTTTGAGGAGAATTAAAAGTAAAAATGAAGTAAGAAAACTTTTGATAAAATATTATGATTTTAACTATTACATTTAACCCATTGCTGGAAAAAACACTTTTCTTTGATAAGCTTGAAAGAGGAAAGGTTAATCGGGCAAAAAGCATAATTGTTCAAGCTGGAGGCAAAGGAGTAAATGTATCTAGACAATTAAAATATTTAGGGCTGGATAGTCTTGTCGCAGGATTTATTGGTGGAGAAAATGGTAAACGATTAAAGTCTATTTTATATCGTGAGGAGATTAAAAACTCATTTTACCAAATAAATAGCGAAACTCGCGAAGGTATCGTTATAGTTGATAACGATCAAATACTTGAAAGTTATTTTGATCCTGATCCTTTAGTGTTAAGTAAGGAGGTGATTGGATTTATTGATAAAGCTAAAAAAGCAATACTGAATTCAGAAATGGTTATTGTTTCAGGAAGTTCACCAGTATTTGAAACCTCAGATGATGAGCTCTTAATTTTTAAAGAGATTTTAACATATGCAAATGAAAACGATAAATTTACTTTGCTTGATGTATATGGTGATCGATTACCGGAAATTCTAAAACTAAAACCTGATTTAGTGCATGTCAACAAAGATGAAGCGAGTAAATATCTAAATGCAATTTTTCAAGACGAAGATGATATAGTTGAATTTTTAAAATCGATGTATAAAGCTGGAATAAAGATTTTTTCAATCACGGCCGGACATGAAAGCTTTTATACAATTAATCAAGGTTATGTCTATAAAACTACGCCACCGGAAATTCAATGTATAAATTCAACTGGAAGTGGTGATGCTTTCATGGCAGGAATCATTTATGGTTTACATCACAACCTACCATTTGAAGAAATTTTACGTTGGGCAACAGCATGTGGTGCTGCCAACGCAACCAAATTTTCCGTTTGTGACAATGAGATTAGATTTGTTGAAGCATTTCTTAATAAGCTTAAAGTTGAAAAATTGAATTGAGAAGTTTTTCTAAAATATTCTTGATAATATTTTTGATTATTTTCTTACCAAGCCATCTTAGAGCACAAAGTAGTTTTCGTCTTGTTTGCAAACCAGAATTTTATGAAAAGCTTAAAAATTACCTTCAAGCTGAGTCATTGAGTAACTTTTTTTATAATTCAGATTCCTTGTATAAAAGAATCGACCAATTTTTCTTTCAAGAAGGATTTTTGGATTATAAAATTATATCCGAAAAGTTTGTGGAGAATTCCGATACAATATCATTAATTCAAATTTTTGAAGGGCAGAAATACTTAATAAATTCAATTCACATTAATGATTCATTGATCTCTAACAACGAGATAAATCAATTTAATGCTCGAATTAAAGGCTCTGTTTTTTCACCTTCCACAATTCAATCAATTAAATTGAAACTTGCAGAACACTATGAACTTAAAGGTTATCCATTCGCAGAAGTAACTCTCGATGGTTTTGAAATTAAAAAAGAAGAAAGTAAAGAAAAATTTATTGAAGTTTTCTTTTCCGTAGAAAAAAATCTTAAGGCCAAAATTGACAAAGTAGAAATAGCGGGAAACAATTTTACTAAAGAAAACGTGATTATTAGAGAACTAAATATTAAAGAAAATGATTATTTTAATCCAAAGCTCAGTCAAAAGTTAATCACTCGTTTGCAACGACTAAATATTTTCTCAAACATTAAAAATCCTGAATTTTATTTTGACGAAAAGAACAAAGGAAATCTTAGGATTGAAGTTGTAGAAGATAACACTAATTCATTTGATGGTTTAATTGGTTACATTCCATCCTCTGAAAGAGATAGAAAGGGTTATCTTACTGGCCAGGTTAATTTTTCCTTTAGAAATCTCTTTGGTACATTGAGAGCATTTTCTTTTCGTTGGAACAGGATTGATAGATTTTCGCAAGACTTAGAAATCAAATACTTCGAACCATGGTTTTTCAACTTACCATTAAACATATTGCCATCTTTTCAGCAAACTAAACAGGATACATCTTTCATTCGAAGAAATTTTAATTCACAGTTTGATTTGAATTTATTAGAAAATTTTTCTATTGTTTTATCTATATCGTTTTCAAGCGTAATTCCACAAAGTCAATATTATATCAATAATGTTTTTAATAGTACTTCTACTGGTTATGGGGTTGGAATTAAGATTGATACTCGCGACCATCCATTCTTCACCAAATCTGGATTACTATTTCGAACAGACTTTTATCAAGTAATAAAGAAAATTCATGATAAAACACAAACTTCAAGATACAATCAAAAGAAAGGTCATTTTAACTTCCAAATTTTTCAACAAGTCATTAAGAATCAAATTTTATTTGCTTCATTTAATGCAAAAGTTATTGATGGTGGAAAGATTGAAATAAGTGACTTGTTTTATCTAGGTGGTATGAACACAGTTCGTGGTTACGAAGAAAATCAATTTCGAGGTAGCAGAGTTTTCTGGTCGAATATTGAATATCGTTTGTTTGTTAGCTATACGGATTACGTGGCTTTATTTTTTGATTCAGGTTACTATTTTAGAGATATATTAGATGAGAAATTAAGTAAATTTAGAATAGGATATGGTTTTGGAATAGGATTCAATATGCCACTTGGATTGATGAAAGTAAGTTATGCTTTAGGTGAAGGTGATAGTTTTCTTAGAGGAAAAATTCATTTTGGAATTGTGAGTGCATTTTGATGAAGAAGTTCCTTGCTTATATAAATATTTTAAGACCGTTTAACTTCCTATTAGCTTTTCTTTCAATCTACGCTGCTATTATTATATCAAATGAAAACATGTTAGGTAATGCAGTTACATTTTATGGTTCGTTAGCTGGTGCTATTGTTGGTGGTGCAGGAATGGTGATTAATGATTTATTTGATTATAAAATAGATTTGATTAACAAACCAAATAGACCAATTCCATCGGGACTTATTTCAAAAAAGGCCGCATTGTTTTATTACATCTTTTTGAACTTAGCAGCTATTCTACTTGCACTTCAAACTAATTCTATTGCTTTTTTAATTGTAATCTTCTCAATCTTTGTAACATTTATATACAGTTATAAATTAAAAAGCACGGTTTTATTAGGAAACTTTGTTGTGTCTTTTATGATGGGGTTGGCCTTCATTTATGGAGGAGTGATTGGTGGTAATCTTGAACCAATGCTTTTCCCTTTCGTGATGGCTACTTTAATGAATTTTGCTAGAGAAATCTTAAAGGGTGTGGAAGATCTAGAAGGTGACCGGGCAAATAATATTGTTACTTTACCAATTGCATATGGTATAGATAAATCAATTATACTTGCCAATGTTATCCTTGCAATCACGATAATTACTACGGTGATTCCTTATATATTTCAAGTGTATAATATTTATTACTTGATTGTCATAATGCTAGGTTTTAATACCTTCTTATTGTTCGTAATTTTTTCTTCGCTTAAAAAGAAAACGAGAGAAAATCTTCATTTTCTGAATAGCCTGATGAAATATATCAGATTGATCGGCTTGATTGCAATTTATATTGGAGTGCAATGAATACCTTCAGTAAACTGGAAAGAAAATTATTTAAAGAAGGAAATCAATTAATTGCGGGAGTTGATGAAGCGGGTCGAGGTCCACTCGCTGGTCCTGTTGTAGCTGCTGCTGTTGTTTTTCCTGAAAACGTATTGATAAAAGGTATCGAAGATTCAAAAGTTCTTTCAAAAACAAAGAGAGAAATGCTTGAACTTGAAATTAAACGTAAAGCTTTATCATATTTCATCTGCGTAATAGAAAGTTCAACTATTGATAAGATAAACATCTTAAATGCCACTTTGATTGCAATGAAGAAAGCAGTTGAAAGTTTGGCGTTAAAACCAGATGTAATTTTAGTAGATGGTAACAAATTACCAGATGTCAGTATTAAAGCTATTCCAGTTATTAAGGGTGATAAAAATACCTTCACAATAGCTGCTGCATCGATACTTGCAAAAGTTCATCGAGATAGAATTATGTTTGAACTCTCAAAAAAATTTCCGCAATATGGTTTTGATTCAAATAAAGGTTATCCCACAAGAAAGCACATTGATGCCCTTCTAAAGTTTGGGGCATGTGAAATTCATCGTAAAAAATTTTTACAAAAAATCTTTGAAAGATATGTCATCCAACAAAAACTTGAATTATAAAAGTTTTGGAAACGAAGGTGAAAACCTAGCTGAAAAGTTTCTGAAGTCAAAGGGTTACCAAATTATTAAAAGAAATTTTCGATTTGGCAGAGGAGAAATTGATATAATTGCAAAGGATGGTGATTGTCTGGTTTTTGTAGAAGTTAAAACGCGAAAGAGTCTTGAATTCGGTGAACCTGAATATGCAATCACTAAATCAAAAGTAAGACAACTTAAGAAATTGGCAGAAGCTTATTTCTATGTTAATAAAATAGAAGAGCAATATTGTCGATTTGATGTAATTTGTATAATTAGAGATGTTCAAGGAAATTATTCTATCAAACATTTAGAAAATGCATTTTACTGAAGTGTAGGAGGAGTGATATGAATGGCATTGGACTTGTTCTAATTGCATTTGTTGCTTATTTGATGGCATATCATTTTTATGGGAGAAAGCTAATTAAAAAATTTGATGTAAACGATAAACGACCAACACCAGCTCACACAATGAGCGATGGTATTGATTATGTACCAGCCAAAGCTCCAGTATTACTAGGACATCACTTCGCCTCAATTGCCGGTGCGGGTCCTATTGTAGGTCCTGTTATTGCAGCAGGATTTGGTTGGTTGCCTGTATATTTATGGATTGTTTTGGGTGCAATATTTATCGGAGGAGTTCATGATTTTTCCTCTATTATTGCTTCAGTTAGACATAAAAGCAAATCAATAGGCTTCATAATTGAAACTTATATTGGCATATCTGGAAAAAGACTTTTTCTTCTATTTTCTTGGTCAACTTTAATTTTAGTTATTGCTGTATTTACTGTTATAGTCGCCGATACTTTTTTTCACATTCCTTCAGTAGCCACGTCTTCCATGCTGTTCCTGATACTCGCAGTTTTATTTGGTTTATCTATTTATAGATTAAAACTTCCGTTATGGTTATCTACAATCGTGGGAATAATCCTGCTTTACACCTGTATCACTTTAGGGCAGAGATATCCAATTACACTCGGAAAAGAAACTTGGCAATTGATATTATTAGCTTATGTGTTCGTAGCATCAGTAGCGCCTGTCTGGATTTTGCTTCAACCAAGAGATTACCTTAACTCATTCCTTCTTTATGCAGTTATCGCTGGAGGATTAATCGGAGTTTTCTTTGCAAATCCATCGGTTAATTTACCATTATTTACTTCTTTTGAACTACCCAAAGTTGGATTCTTATTTCCAGCTCTGTTTGTTACTGTTGCTTGTGGTGCTATTAGTGGATTTCATTCGCTTGTTGGTAGTGGAACAACAGCGAAGCAATTAAGCAAAGAAACTGATGCCCGTATAGTTGGTTATGGTGGGATGTTGATAGAAGGTATCTTGGCCATCCTTTCATTGACTGCCGTAGCCAGTATGGTCAATGACGAGTTCATGAAGATTCTAACAGAAAGGGGACCTGTTCCAGCATTCTCTCATGGAGTAGCAAAGTTTCTGAACTCAATACCATATCTTGGTATTTCATTGGAATCTGGTCAAACTTTTTCTGCTCTTGCCGTTTCTGCTTTTGCATTAACATCACTTGATACGGCTACGCGACTTGCTCGTTACATGTTTCAAGAGTTTTTTGAAATTAACAAATCTGAAATCGTTTCAAATAAAGTTTCATTAGCTCAAAACAGATTTTTTGCGACGGGAATAACTGTTTTAATAGGTGGTGCTTTGACAGTTAGTGGACAATCCATGGCAATCTGGCCTGTGTTTGGAAGTGCAAATCAATTACTTTCTGCCTTAGCTCTTTTGGCTTTAACGATCTGGGTTGCATATCTTAATAAAAATTATTTCTTCACGTTGATTCCAATGTTGTTTATGTTCGGAGTAACTCTAACTGCTCTTGGTATGTTGATTTTCACAAATATGAAACAAGAAAATTACGTATTAACATTAATTTCATTCTTGCTTTTTATCCTTGCTATATTACTTGGAATAAAAGCTTATAAGGTTCTTTCAGGAAATAAATTGCAGATGAATGAAAAATTTATCATCAGTTCAACCGAAAAATGAATCTCATTTTATGGAACGTAAAAATTCAGCGTAAGTTAAATTAAACAAAAGAGCTAAAGTTATGTTAAAATCAATTGTCATTTTAATAATAGTATTCTTGTTAGTGGAGCTTCGTGCTCAATTTTCTATTGAGAACTTTATTGATGAACCAATCAAATCGACATTTGAACAAGCCAGAGGTAAATTAAAAGATAAGAATGTTGAGCAATCAACAATCTTAAATTTTAAAAGTTTGGTTTATACTGAAACGTTTGAAAAAATTCAGTTAAGAATTGGATATCTTTTTGATGATGGAAATCAAAAAGGGAAAATTGTTCAGAATAAAGATGAAAATGAAAAAGACGCAATTGAATTGTTCAATCTGTTACAAATAATTTTAACAAAAAAGTTTACAGATAATTTCTCAAAGACTCAAATCGGTGGAATGACTCTACTTAATTGGCGTGGTTTGCAAGATCTATCTATAACTCTTTCACGAAAAGGCTCAAAAACTATACTAACTATTGTCAAAAAATGATTTTACTGAAATTGCTCATCTTCATCTAAAATTTGTTGAGGCATCTTCTCAATCCAATCAACTCTGCAAATGGATTTATAATTACAATTCTTACATATTTCTTTTTCTGACTTCGGTTTTTGAGTTAAATAAAACATTCCATTTTTCATTTCTTCTATTATTCTAAATAATTCTTCAAGGATGATATTCATGGCTTTATCAAAATCACTTGAATAATATTTTAAAAACTCATCTCTAAGTGAAATGTTTTTACACTGTTCCTTAAGATCAGCATACAAGTGAAAAAAGTGAGCATTTTCAACTGAAAAGTCTGAAGGAAGGTGAAGTTCCGCGCTTTCAATGAGTTTACAATAAAGAGGCAACTGGAAAGTTATTTTATTCTCATAGTGGTACTTAGTCGGCAGATTTTTTCCAGTTTTATAGTCAATAATTCGGATTAATTTATTTGATTTGTCTAAATCTATTCGATCAATTTTCCCTTTTATTTTTACAGTTTTATTATTGTATTCAATTGAGGTTTCTAACATCACTTCGAAAATATATGGTTTATAACAAAATGAAGATTCTCTTTCTTCAAGTTTTAAATAGTTTTCCAGTAATGAGCTTTCTTCTGCTGATCCAAAAATTTTTGATTCAATTAAAAAGAGAAAAGGACTGAAGTTTTGAATTTTTTCAAACTCTGCTTTAGAAATTTCCTCTAATTCTTTCAGGAGTGAAGTTGGATTATTTTTTATATCGACATAAAAATTTCTATCCTCAATAATAAATTTTTTATGGAAATGATGCAGAATATTGTGAATTAAAATTCCAAATTCTCTTTTGTCTAAATCTACTTCAATCTCTTTTTCAATTTCTAAGTTGTAAGTATTTTTCATTAGATATAAAAACGGACATTTTGCATAATCCTCAATTTCAGAAATTGTAAAAGTTTTTCCGTTAATAATTCGTTCGAAATTTTTAATAAGAAAATCGTCTTTAATGACTCCACAAAACTCGCTATCTTTTTGAATATTATTTTTAATTCTTTTTAACATTCGTATGTTAATTTCATTAGAACGAAGAAGCTTTTCCTTAATTTTTTGAGTCTTTATTTCAATTTGTTCAAATTTATATTGATGCATAAGTTTTATTAGATCGTTTGTAGAAAAAATGAATTCATTTAAGTATTCTTTTTCAAATTCTTTTATATCGAAAAGATTCTTTAATTCAATTAAAAAATCGGAGGGAATTAGTTCTCTTCGTTCATCTTGAGAAGCAAAGGTTAAATATAATTCTTTTTCAAATGCGCAGAGTGCTTGATAGAAAAGATATCTTTCTTCAAGGAGATGTTGTCTTTCGTTTCTGATGTAATTTTCTTGGAGAAAAATTAAGGGTGTGTATACAGTGGGAAATGAGCCGTTATTAAGTCCGCTTATAAAAAGAGTGTCAAATTTAAGTCCGCGAATTTCATCAGGGGAAGTAACAAGCACACCGCATCCCCATCTTTCTTTGATATTATATCGGCTTCCTGATATTGCAGCGGTAATGAAATCATAATAAAAATTCAAATCAAAATTTTTGTCTTCCTCTAATTTTTCAAAAGAATAAATTAATTCATCGAGAATCTTATCGAAAAGTTTTAGAGCTTTAATTTCTTTTTCGTAGGCTTCGATGTTGATTTTTTCACTTAACGCCAGTTTAGTTTCAAATACTTTTTCAGAAATGCGAAGTTTAATGATTAAGTTTCTGAGAGCATATACAAAACTTTTTGGTTTTTGTTTTACGCATAAAGGTTCAAGCAATTTATAAACTGATTCGAGATCATTCTTGGATTTTTTAAGCAACTCAATTTTCAATATCTTTTTCTCAAGTTCTTCTTCAAAATCAATATTCTCATAGTACTGAATCTTCAACTCAATTGCTTTAAAGATCTTATCGTATCCACGGGTTATTTTAAGTTCCTCGAGAGTTCGTCGTAGATTATTTGTATCAATATTTCCGAAGTCTAGATACGGTGAACTTAAAACATTAAACAAATCTTTGTAAAAAAAATCAGAGTTAATTAACTGTAAAATTGAGATTATAGAAATAATGACAGGGGAGTTTTTTAGATAGAATCTATCAGTAATGTTAACAGGAATGCCGTAACTGAAGAAAATTTCTCTGATCAGGTTTGAGTATTTATTTATGTCATTAATAGCTATACAAATTTTACTTAAGTCTATTTCCGGGGTATGAAAAATTTTGTTTTTAATTATACGAGCAATAGTTTCAATTTCATCACGCCTATCGATAGCTGAAATGCAGTAAACATTTTCAACAAATAACTTATGCTCACGTGAATTCTGAAAAAGATTTTTTTTCACATTTTCTGTAAAATGTGAATTTGTTTTCGAATGATCTTCGTCTATATATTTAAATTCGAGTTCGATTAATCTCTGATGAGTCTTTTGTAAGTTTTCAAATATTTCAGGATTTACTTTGTTGAAGTCTAAAGTAACATTAACATCTAAGTTAGCTACCGTTGAAAGTTTTTCAATTAAATCAAGTTCTGGTTGAGTAAACTCATTAAAACCTGAAATGAGGAGAAAATTGACGGCTGGAAAAATATTTAGGAAAATTTTATTGAAATCATCTTGATTGTATTTGGTGATTATTAAATAAATTTCACCTAAGTCATATAAAAGAAGTCTTCTTAGCAACTTTTGATATTCTGAGTAAATGTGGCTTATATCTTGTAATTTAGGTTTCTTTCTCGTTTCGATGTTTTCAATTTGTTGTTTGAAATCTTCTTCCGAAATACCAAGTTCCTTTAACCGTGAAATGACAGAAATAATTAATTCTATTACTCCATTATGAATGTATTTACCTTTCGTTTGGAAATAGGTTAATGTCGATTCACTTATAATTTTTTTTATGAGAAAGTATTGAATTGAAGTTGTAATAGGGTTCCAGCTTTCTAAAACTTCTTGAAAAATTTTAACTGCTAAATCGCCAATAGTAAAAATATTAAGTTGTGGAATTGTTTTATTGGGTGTCAATTCAAGAAGTTCGCGAGTAAGGAATCTTACCTTTCTTCTTGTCGGAACGATGTATATGAATGAATTAAATTTTTTTAATTCTATTCTTTTAACAATTTCTTGTTCGAGGTCGGTTCTGGGATGTTTTTTATAATAAATGTACATGCCTAGTCTTGTTTTAATAAGATATCAGAATAAGATTTTTGTATTTGTTTATTAAAATCGATTTCAAGCATCTTGCAAATTTCATTAAATTCTTTTCTCGCTTCTGTCTTGGTTTTAACAATTTTCGTTTCAAGTTCAATAAAATATCCTAAATTTTTTACTTTATCAAAATGGATTCTGGTATTTTTCAGGTGATATAATGTTCTATATTTGTCTACAATAATTAATCTATCAAGAAAGTTATCGAAAAACTTAATCCAATTTTTAGGATTTTCCACTTTAATGACTTCATAGTCAGACCATCTTTCATTGCCATCTTCAATCCTGTTGTAAAAGATAATTGATTTTTCCCCTTTAGAATCTCTTACTTTTAACCTTCCACTTTTAACTTTATAATACACATCTACTTGTTTGCATGAATAAATTAGCTTTCCACCAATTTTTTTAACTAAGGTTTTAAGTTTGCTTGGATTTTGGATTGGGACTTTTATTTCTAAATTAACAGGCATTTTTTACACTCATTTTTGATGGTTTTCTTATCAAAATTCAAAAATAGATTTTTCTTTTTATTGTTTGAATATGCTTTAATAGCGAATAAAGCAAAGTTTCAATCAAATTTGTATTATGGTTAATTTTGTAAAGCTAGATAATAGTTTATTCCTGAGTCTCAGGTATCTTAACCAAAAGATACTGATTATTATTAATTCAATATAAGTGAAGTTTAACTTAAAAAGGAGAACAGGAATTATGGACAACCCATTCCTGAAACTCAAAAAAGGAAATGAAAAAAGGGTAAAATTGGGGCATCTGTGGATATACAGTAATGAATTAGAAAAAGTAGATAATACAATTCCAATGGGATGTTTAGTTGATGTTGTATCTTCAAATAATGAATTCATAGGAACAGGTTTTTATAATCCCAAAACGCTTGTAACAGTTAGAATTTTAACAAGGAAAAAATTACCCATTAATAGAGAATTTTTTTGTAATCGCATAAGAATTGCCAGAGAAATGAGAGAGAAATTAATGAGCGATAAAACCGCATATCGTATGGTTCACAGCGAGAGCGATTTTTTACCTGGATTAATCATCGATAAATATAATGATAGTTATTCTATCCAATTAAATTCCGCTGGAATAGAAAATTACCTTGAGATAATTACAAGCATACTGATTAAGGAACATGGGGCTCAGAATATAGTATTGCGGAACGATACAACAGCTCGCGAACTTGAAGGACTACCACGTTATAAAAAATTAATTTATGGTGATAACCACAAGGAAGTAATATTTGATGGCAAACTCAAAATGACAGTGGATTTACTGGAAGGGCAGAAGACTGGAATTTATCTTGATCAATCTGATAACCGTCATGAGTTAATAAAAATTTCGAAAGATGCGGAAGTACTCGATATATTCTGCAATGAAGGTGGATTCTCTCTTGCTGCTTTATATGGTGGGGCGAAAAAAGTAACTTCAATTGATATCTCAGAAAATTCACTGAATCGTTTTCGAGAGAACATTGATTTAAACAATCTTGATCCAAGTAAAGTTGAGATAATCAATGACGACGCATTCAATTATTTGAAAGGACTAAAAAGTTCAATGCGAATCTTCGATGTGATTAACTTAGATCCACCATCTTTTACTAAAACGAAGAAAAATGTACCACAAGCAAAAAAAGGTTATTTTGTAGCGAACAATCATGCATTTAATTTAATTCGAGAAGGTGGTTACATTGCTACTTCTTCTTGTTCACATCACATTGATGATAGTTCATTCCTTGAAATTATCATAAGTGCTGCGTTAAAGGCTAAGAGAGAATTTCTAATTATTAAGACATCAGGTGCGTCATACGATCATCCTGTTAATCCTAAAATGCCCGAAACAAGATATCTGAAATTTATGTTATTGAAAGTTGTGAACTAATGAGTTAAGTTAAATGTAACTTAAATGATTTATGGAGCTAAAATGTTAAAAAATTCTTCACTTGTAATTATTTTACTGGGTGCTTTTTTATTAAGTCTTCAGGCTCAGGAAAAACTTTATACGAATGGTTATTTTGATCTACATTTTTCAGAAGGTGGGCTTGGAGTAGGTTTGAGTTTAAATAAAGAAATTACGACAACAATTTCTTTATTCTTCGACATAATGTTTACCGAATCTAAAGATGCGCAAGAATTTGAATATGTTGATATTTGGGGTAACGTTTTTGTTGTTGGTAAAAAGAATCGGGTGTTTCTACTCCCTTTAAATTCGGGAATTCGTTATAGACTTTTCAAAGACGATATCCTTGATAATTTCAGACCTTATGTTTTTAGCGCAATTGGTCCTGCAATAGTGATAACAACACCATATCAATATGAGTTCTTTAAAAGCTTTAAGTATGCTCGTGCAAAGTTCACATTAGGTGGATACGTTGGCGTTGGAGCTTACTTTGGTTATGATAGAAAGAATCCGGTTGGTTTTTCCATTAGATATCAAGTTACTAGATTCTTTAATGATGGTGTTGAAAATTTAGAAGGTCGATTTAGAAAAGACTTGAGTGGAATATTCATCAGTTTAAATTTTGGGTTTTCTCTTTAACAACACAAACCGCAGGGTGATTTTCACTTAAATTTTAACCAGTTTATATAATCAGCACATTAATCAATAAAAAGTAAAGCTATACAACAAATTTTCTCAACGACCCTGGCTATCACATGATCGTTGAGAAAAATGAACATATTTTAATTTATCTTATCGCCATTTTATAGTACATCCAATTGAATATGTCTCTTTGATGGTTACATCTTTTTCGGCTAATAGTTCTTCAATAGCATTTCTCAGGTAAGGTTCTTTAACTTCATTTGGATTTTGCCAGTTGTCATCAATTTTACCATGATATCGTAATTTTCTTTCTGAATCAAATAGAAAAATTTCAGGTGTATGGGTCGCGTCATATGCGCGAGCTACCGTTTGTTCTGTATCTCTTAGATAAACGAAATTAAATCCTTTTTCTTTTGCACGCTTTTTCATCTCATCAAAAGAATCTTCTGGATAATTCACATCATCGTTTGAATTTATAGCTACAATTTGTAGCTCCTTCTCATAATCGCTTTGAATAGCTATAATTCTATCTTCATACGCTTTTACATATGGGCAATGATTACAGCTGAAAATTATACAAAGCAGTTTTTTGTTAAATGAATTTAGTGAATAGTATTTATCATCCACACCTATTAGATTAAAGTCAGGTGCTTTATCTCCAATTTTTAGTTTCTTTGTTGCCATATTATGATTCCTTTCTTTATTAATTTTGTGCAAAATTAAAATTCTGTATACTATGAAAAAATTACTATTATTTATCACGTATACTTTTATGAGAATTAACTTAATCTATGCTCAAGACTCACAAAAAATTTTATTCGATTTAGCTTTAGAACTAAATCAGAACTATCATAATTACAAAGTTCAGAGAATTGATAAAAGGCGTTTCGATTATAAAGAGTATCACCTAGTGCTTGATGAAATAATTGAAAGAAGTGCAGGGAACTTGAGTAAAGAGAAAGTTGGTGAGTCGTTTAAAGGTGAACCAATTTTCAAAGTGAAATTTGGCAAAGGTAATGTAAAGATTTTAATGTGGTCACAGATGCATGGTGATGAGCCTACAGCATCTATGGCAGTTCTTGACCTACTTAAGTTTCTTTCATCAGATAAATCAATTACAGAAGAATTAAAGGAAAAAATATCCCTTTACATTGTTCCAATTCTAAATCCTGATGGAATGAAACGATACGAAAGGAGGAATTATCAAGAAATTGATATTAATCGTGATGCTTTGAGACTTCAAACACCTGAAGGTAAAATTCTCAAAAAACTTCAAGAAGAAATAAAACCCGACTTTGCATTTAATCTTCACGATCAGTATACAAATTATTCAGTTGGATATACTGGAAAGCCTGCTGCTATTTCATTGCTTGCTCCGCCGTTTGATATGGAAAGAAGAATAAATGATGTACGTTTAAGAGCTATTAAAGTTTGTGTATTAATTAAAGAAATAATTGAGAGATTTTACGGAAAGTATGTAGCTCGATATGATGATGAATATGAACCGCGTGCGTTTGGTGATAATTTTCAGAAATGGGGAACGAGTACCATTTTGATTGAATCAGGTGGATATTTTAATGATCCTGAAAAACAAGAAATTAGAAAAATGAACTTTCTTTCTTTTGTTTGTGCCATTTATGGAATAGCAAATAAAATTTATGAATCGAAAGATGAACAAGAATATACTTTAATTCCAGAAAATAAGAGATTGTTTTTCGATTTGATTATTAAAAATTGTAAAATCGAACGGGAAGGAAAAACTTACTTGATTGATTTAGGTATTTCAGCTAGTGAAAAATATGATATACTACGTAAACGTTACATAAATCATTATACAATAACTGATTTAGGTGATCTTTCGACTCATTTTGCTTTTGATACTCTCGATGGTAATTATTTGACATTGGAATTAGGTAAGATTTATGAGAGAGTTCTCACGCGATACTCTCAATTAAAGAAACTGAATCTGAAAAAGTTGTTACAAAGTGGATATACATGCATTATATATCAGGGAAGATTTAATGAAATTGAAGAAAATTCACTTTTGGATAGAATGATATCAACAACGAAATTACCTGTACGTGAACCTCGAAAATTGTTAAATCATTCTGCAAATTTATTGCTAAGAGATGAGAAAGGTATTGTTAAATATTGCATTGTTAACGGATTAGTAGTAAAACTTAAGTAGAGTATGGTTCAATTACCAATTTTTTATAAACTCGAAATATTTTTATTTTTGTATAATTAAGAATAAAAGTAAGGGTATTTAATGAAAAGAACTTTTCAACCGAGTAATGTAAAACGACGACGGACTCATGGATTTCGAGCTAGAATGAAATCAAAAGATGGTAGAGCAGTAATTCAAAGAAGAAGAGCCAAAGGACGAAAAAAATTAACGGTAAGTGACGAAAAATAAAATAAATTGCAAAAATTCCGATTTCCCAAAAGTGAAAGAATTAAGTCTCGTAAACAATTTGAAAAAACTTTTATTATTGGAAAGAAATTATCTTCCATCAATCAACTTTTTAGATGTTCTTATTTAATTGAGGATTTCAAAGGGGACCCACAGTTTGAATCGAATATAAAAGTTGCATTTGCAATAAATCGTAAAAGTGGAAAAGCTGTCTGGAGAAATAGAGTAAAGAGGATTTTAAGGGAAATATACCGACTTAATAAACTTCCTTTGAAAGAGATTTTAGTTCAAAAGAAAAAGTCACTTTCATTTATTATCTTTTCTTATAAACTAAATGAATCTACTCATAAAAAAATAAGTCTTAAAAATTTTGAGAAGGATATAGTTGAGCTTTTCGAGAACATTAAAAAGGAAATTGAATCATTATGAAATTTGTTTTTATTTATCTAATAAAATTTTATCAAAAGTTTATATCGCCAATATTTCCACCGTCTTGTAGATTTTATCCCAGTTGCTCACAATACTCTATTGAAGCGTTCGAAAAGTATGGTGTCGTTGAGGGATTTCTTAAATCGATATGGCGAATTTTAAGGTGTAATCCATTTAACAAAGGCGGATATGACCCACTAAAATAGAAGGTGTAATTATGGATAGGAATACTGTATTAGCGTTTTTATTAATTGGACTTGTCCTAATGTTATGGTTATGGTATAACTCACCTGACCCTTCTCGAATGACTCAGGCACAGAAAGATTCGACACTAGTGGAATCAGATACTATTGCCAAGAAAGAAACCAAATTCGACGAAAGAAAATCAAATTTTGAAATCGATACTTTAGGCGTTTTCTTCAAAAATGTGCCCTTAGGCAAAAACAAAATAGTTTATGTGGAGACTCCACTTCTTAAGGTTGAAATTAATTCTTCTGGTGGTAAGTTCAATCGTTTATTCTTAAAAAAGTATAAAGAATGGTATGGTGGATTAGTTCAGTTAATTAATACAAAAGAAGGTGGTGATTTTATTTTATCTTTCATTACCCGTGATGGTAAGTTGATAAATACTGGTTATTTTGATTTTACACCAGATTTTTCCGGGACATCATTCAATGTACAAAATTCAGATTCCTTGAGCTTACCATTCAAATTAAAAATTTCTGATACTTCTTACATTATAAAGACTTATACGTTTTACAAAGATAAATATTTCATAAAAGCCGATATTGAATTTGTTGGTATGGATAAAGTGATCTCTAATTATAAATACAATTTGAACTGGGAAAATGGGATACGTTTCTGTGAAAAAAATTCTTTTGATGAGGCTTCCTTTGCCAGAATTGATTACTACGCAGCTAAAGAAGTTTTTCATTTTGATGTTACTGGTGGAGGTGAAAAATTAGAAAAACGAGTAGGAGGAGTATTTGACTGGGTATCAATGAGAAACAAGTATTTCTCAATTTCCATTTTACCACTCGAACAAGATGCAGATGGAATGATTTTCTTGGAAGGTCGTAAGTTTTTCTTTCCTAATGGTGGAGCGTATGATAAATATTCTATAACAATTAGTAAGAATTTGAATAATCCTGCTAAGGAAAAGGATAGATTTAATTTATATTTTGGACCAATCGAATATCAGACTCTTCAAAAACATCACCCAACGATGACCGCTATTGTTGATTTTGGTTCTTTTCTAGGTTTGACTTTTATTATTCGGCCGATTGCAGAATATTTGATGCTTCCGCTTCTTAAATTTTTACATTCCTTCATTTCAAATTATGGAGTAGTCATTATCATATTTTCGTTGATTATAAAAATTCTTCTTCATCCATTGACAAAACAAAGCATGAATGCGATGAAGAAAATGCAACTTCTACAACCTATGATGAATGAAATTCGTGAAAAATACAAAGATAATCCACAAAAGATGAATCAAGAGATAATGAAATTATATCAAACTTATGGTATTAATCCGGCGGGTGGATGTCTACCAATTCTACTTCAAATGCCCATATTAATCGCCCTGTATGGTTTATTCCGTGCGACGATTGAATTAAGACAACAACCATTTGTGCTCTGGATAACTGATCTATCTATACCGGATACCATTCTTCATTTACCATTCCGACTACCAATTTTCGGAATTGATGAATTAAGTGGATTAGCGCTTTTGCTTGGTATTACTATGTTTATCCAGCAAAAAATGAGTGTAACTGACCCAAGACAGAAAGCAATGATCTATCTGATGCCAATTCTTTTTACGTTGTTATTTAATAGTTTTCCAGCGGGATTGAATTTATATTATTTTATGTTCAATCTTTTTTCAATAGTACAACAATTTTATTACAATAAGTTTTCTCCTAAAATTGAATTAAAGCCAGTAGATCGAAAGGCTAAGAAAGGCTTCATGCAACGATTAATGGAACAAGCTGAACAAAATGCGAAAGAAAGAAGAAAAAGGCTTGCTAAAGGTAAACTTTAATAAAAATGACTCGGATTTTATTAACATTTTTTGTTCTCTTTTCGACTATTTTACTCTTTGCTCAGACGAATCCTAAAGTAGTTTTTAAAACTCAATTCCGTTTCGAACCCATACCCTTCTCGATGATCAGAAAGGTTCCAATTGAAAAACCTAAAATTGCATTTGTATTATCTGGTGGTGGAGCAAGAGGAACGGCACAAATTGGAGTCATCAAAGCATTATTTGAACATAAAATTTATCCTGATTTAATAATTGGAACAAGTTTTGGTAGCATTGTTGGTGGACTTTTAGCAAGTGGTTATTCTATTGAACAATTAGATTCATTAGTGAGGAATACAGAATGGGAAAGTATCGTATCATTAACCGCCAGAACCAAAAGAACCTCTCTATATGTCGATCAAAAAATTACTGAAGATAGAAGCATACTTACTCTTCAGCTTAAAGGATTAAATCCTGTAATTCCAACGGCAGTAAGTTCTGGGCAAAGTTTCACTAATTTTTTAAATCAATTGATTATTAATGCACCCATTCACCATCGAAAAAGTTTTAATGAGCTTTTGTATCCACTGAGAATAGTTTGTACTGACTTGATTTCTGGTAAACCAGTAATTATTCAAGATGGTGATTTAGGTGAGGCAATGAGAGCAAGTTCAAGTGTATCGTTTTTACTCTCTCCGATTCCACGTGATTCTTTTCTGCTGGCAGATGGTGGATTGGTGGCAAATATACCGGTTAGAATTGCAAGAGAATTAGGTGCAGATATAATCATTGCAATAAATACAACAAGTCCTTTGCGAACAGCAGAAGAATTAAAACTTCCTTGGTATCTTGCAGATCAAGTTGTGAGCATTCCGCTGAAAAAAATTGAACAAATGGATTTGCAAGAAGCAGATTTTGTTATTAGTCCCGAGTTAAATCATTCTGCAACTGATTTTACTGGTCTAGATTCACTGATAAACAACGGATACGATGCAGCAATTACAATTGCGCCAATTATAAAAAAATTTATAAGAACAAAATTTTTAGAGAATTTGAGCTCGTACGTTCTGGAAAATGAGGAATTTATTTCAACAGAAGTTGAAAGATTAAATGAACTTATTAAATCAGAAGAGTGTGATTCAAAATTTGATAGTAAGATTTTTTTTGAGGAGCTTTATGCTTTGTGTGAATCTGAATTGGAAGATATACAAGTATTGCGTTTAGATGAAAATGATAGTCCAGTTTATAAAATCGACTTCATAAAGAAACCGATTATTAAAAATGTAAAAATTTATAACATCCCAAAACGATTTGAAGAAATAGTAAACTCAACCTTCAATGATTTAATTGATAAAAGATTTCAGCCTGAATTAATCGTAGACAAATGTTTATCTGTTCTTAGATCTTTTAGACATGCAAATTTTTCACTAATAAGCATTGAAAAAATAAATTTCGATTCATTATCCAACACTTTAGAAATTAATTTTACATTAGGAAAGATTGATTCTTTAATCATTTTAGGGAACTCAAAAACTAGTTTAGCAATAATTGAAAGAGAAATTCTTGTAGAGAAGGATGAAGTATTTGATATAAATAAGTTGCAAGCCAGCTTAATTAACCTTGAGGCGACAAATCTTTTTGAAAATGTTTTTGCTTATTATAGAAACGAAAATGATAAAGAGTATCTCTATTTTAAGTTTAAAGAAAAAAACACGAGCTTCATTCGATTCGGAGTTAGAAGTGATAATGAAAGAAATGTACAGTTAGCCATTGATTTAAGAGATGAAAGTTTTCGAGGTTCCGGTACTGAAATGGCTTTTCAATTTTTCGGTGGACTTAGAAATAGGTATCTAGGATTTGAACACAGGGCAAATCGTATCTTCAAAACTTATTTAAATTATAAATTTAGAGTTTATTTTTCTCATGTTAATCATAATTATTATACTGATTCACCTGAAAATACAGAAACATTTTGGAAAAGAATTAAAATTGGTAGTTACGATATTTTTAGAACAGGTATAAGTCTTTCTTTTGGAACCCAAGTAGAAAAACTTGGAATAATATTTTTTGAGGGGAAATTTGAAAAAATCAATTTTGAACCTAAGTTCATACCTATCTTTCTAAAAGAAAGTTTTACAGTCCCTTCAATAAAGATTAGTTCAATTTTTGATTCAAGGGATAAGTACCAGTATCCGAACACAGGTATTTTAATGAATTTATTCTTCGAAACAGCACTGAAGCTTCTATGGAGTAACGTAAGTTATTCCAGAATATATTTTCACTATGAAAACAACACAACTTATTCCAAACGTCATTCAATTTCACCTAGATTAATTTTTGGATATGGTGATGAAACTGTTCCATTTTATGAGCAATTCAAGTTAGGTGGTCAAAGAACATTTTTTGGACTTCGGGAGGATGATTACTTGGGAAGACAGATTATTATATCTTCATTGGAATATAGATATTTCTTGCCAATCCAGATCTTGTTTGATACATATTTACGACTGAGATATGATTTAGGCGGCATCTGGGCAAGTGCCTCAACTATAAAAATAAATGAATTACGCCATGGTGTTGGTTTAACAATTTCTTTCGATACACCTATTGGTCCTGCTGATTTTTCTATTGGACGAAGTTTCTACTTAAGAAATGATCTACTCAAAAAACCACTGAGCTTTGGTCCATATCAATTTTATTTTGAAATTGGCTACCCACTGCTTTAATTCCTTCGCATTTGTATAATAATAAGCATTTGAATTTTTACATTAGCGGTGTTATTTTTATAAAAATTATAACATTGTAAAAAGGAGGATAAAATGAAAAAATTAATAATTGTATTAATATTCTTTATGCTTTTCATAAACCAAGCATTTGCATGTTTTGATACATATTTGTTTTTGAAGAAAAGTTCCATGGTATATCCGAAAAAGTCCTTAGTGCTAGAGGCTAATGGAGAATATTCTTTTACAAAATTCAAAGATCCCTCGGAAGATATGTTCTTTACTTTTGGTAATTTATATTATGGAGTTTCTGACCGATTTTCGATTCAGATGTCAATAGGTTCAGGTGAAAAACCACGTGGCGAGTTTAAACTCGATTCTTATGGAATAAGAGGAGTTTATAATGTTTATACCAGTCCAATTAGGTTCTTCACAGTGGATTTTATTCTTGAGCAACGTGGGATGTTTACAGAACAAGCAAATGAAATTGAAATTTCCACACCGGTAATTTTTTATGGTAATACTTTTACTTACGTTGTTCATCCGACCTTTAATTACGGCTTGAACAGTGAAAATTTCACATTGGGAGGTCATTTAGGTCTATTTTATAATTTAAGTAGCAGTAGTTTAGTTGGACTTGGTATTGAGTACGCAAGTGTTCATAGTAGCAGTTATGCCGGTCAAAGGTTAACGGAAAGTGAATCGTCAACAAGTGTATTTTTTGGTACTTATTTGGGCAATAGACTTTATTTGCAGAATGAAATTGCAAAAGGATTATCTAATTCGAGGGATATTGGTTTTGCGTTAACGACAAAGTTCATTATTAACTGAAAATGATTTTTAATTAAAAACTTAAATTATGTAGTTGCCCCAACGAGAGTAAGATTAATCACAATATAAATTTTTTTCTTGTGTTTGGGGTAACTGCATATTAATTCAATTTATTTTTGCGATGACTAAAATCCCAATAATCAAACTAACCTTTTCAAAAAACATAATGACAATTTTCATCCATTTTAATTTGATTTAATGAAATATACTTATCGATTTTTCACGAGATTGAATAGTTAATTTACTATTAACAGGAATCCTAAAAATAGTTAGTTACTTATTTTGATGGATGGAAATTGTGAGGACTTGTATTATTAAATATTGTTTCAACTCAAAACTGGTGACTAGGTCTTTGAAACTTCTCAGTTTTTCTTAATAAATTAAAGGAGGGCTTGAATATTAATTTGATATATTATCAATTGTTTCCATTATAATTGAGTGAATTATCGGTCTTAATTGTATCAGTTTGGTGTTGTTTCTGGTTGGATGAACTCTGTTTGTTAGGAGGATTACGAACATATTTTTTTCTGGGTCTACCCACATGGAAGTACCCGTAAATCCTGTGTGTCCGAATGAATTTTCAGAAAAGAGTTTTCCCGCAGAAGAGGAGAGTTTAAAGTTTGTATCCCATCCTAGTGCACGTGATGAGTTTTCATTTTGTCGATTTGTGAATAACTTAATTGTATTTGAGTCGATCAAGTTCAAACCTTGATATTTTCCATGCTGTAAAATCATTTGTAAGAATTTTGCAATATCTTCAGCGGTGGAGAAAAGTCCAGCATGTCCTGCTACACCGCCCATTGTAAATGCATTTTCATCATGTACTTTACCATGAACCAATGTTTTTCGCCATGTGGAATCGTATTCTGTTGGAGCAATTCTAGTTTTTAACTTCTCATCAGGATTGAAGAAAGTTTGATTCATTCCAAGGGGATTGAAAATGTTATATCTGCAAAATTCATCCAATGTTTGTTCGGTAATTCTTTCTATTAACTTACCGAGCAAAATCATTCCCAAATCAGAATATACTGTTTTTGTCTCAGGTTCATATTCAAGTTCTGTTTTTAGAATTTCAGATAAAACTTCATCAGCACTTTTGCATGTTTGATAAAAATTTTTCCATGCCGGTAAACCACTGTTATGTAACAGAAGATTTTTTATTGTAACCTTCTCTTTTAATCTACCTATAAATCCAGGGAAATACTTTTGAACTTTATCGTTCAATGAAATTATTCTTTCATCAAGTAGAATCATTATTGCTGTTGTAGTAGCTATTACTTTTGTAAGCGAGGCTAAATCATAAATAGTGTTTAATTTAACTTTCGGTGAGGTTGGTTCGTAAGTTAAATTACCAAAGGCTTTATGATAGATTATTTCTCCATCTTTCGCTATTAATAACACACCGCCTGGAAATACAGAATCCTGGATTGATTTATTCATAATCGAATCGACTTTTGAGAAATGCTTTTCATCTATAGGAGAAAATTCCTTACTTTCGTCAAGTAGACTGGATTTAGGCAAAACGATGCCATGACCAATCTTATAATCTGTATTTGGTATTGAAACGGGCAGTTTACCTTGAATTTGGATTTCGCCAAATAACGCTTCAACACTAGCTGTTTGAAGATATTTGGTATCACCGTAATTGTTGATGTAGGCATTTACCTGCGGAAATTCCATCAGTAAATAAGGATTTCCATGAGAAATCATGACTGTAGGTATGTTGAGGGAAATTAGAGAATTAATTAGTTCCATGTGTTTATCATGGAGTCTAATTGTTCCTTTATATGATCTCACTCTTGAATAAACTGAAATGATTATTTTATTCGACTTTTTAGCGATTTCTAATGCGTTTATAAAATCATCTTCAACGCTGCTTAAATTGATTTTGATACTGTTATAATTTGTAAGTCTTCGCTTTAATTCAGTGTCAAATAGTTCTCCAGCGTCATTACTTTTCGAATCTATAATAATTATATGAGAGTAATTGATTGTGGGACTTTGATTAAGCGGAATAAGATTAAATTCATTTTTTACACATGTAATGGCTTTTCTTGAGATTTTTCGAGCAAGCATGTGATGTTCTCTACGACCTACCGTTTCAAATAGTTTGTCTAAATCAATGAATTTATTTTTATGAAGTCCTAACCACTTTTTAGTCAGCAAAATTTTTCTTATCGATTGATTCAGTCTTTCTTCCGTGATTATCCCGGATTTTACGGATTTAATTATCGCATCGATTGCTTCATCAGGATCATCTGGAAAGAGTATGCAATCAATTCCTGCTTGAATTGCTTTAATTGTGGCATCAGCAGTTGAAAAGTAGTTAACGACTCCATGCATATTCATTGCATCTGTAACAATTAACCCTTTGAATCCTAACTGTTTTTTTAATAAATCAGTTACAATTCTTTTTGAGAGACTTGAAGGGAGATTCTTAGTTGAATCAATGGCTGGAACAGAAAGATGTCCTACCATTATGGACATAACACCGGAATTTATGCTTTCAATGAAAGGGTATAATTCAACTTTGTAAAGGCTATCTAGTGAAACATCAATTACTGGTAAATCTAAATGAGAGTCGATACTGGTATTTCCATGTCCTGGAAAATGTTTTGATGTAGCTACCATTCCGTTTTCCTGTAAGCCACGCAAGAAGGCTTTTGAGTGTTTTGCTACCAAATCAGGACTTTCGCCAAAAGAGCGTATATTTATTATGGGGTTAAGTGGATTGTTATTTACATCAGAAACTGGTGCATAATTGTGATGTACTCCAATTGCGCGACCTTCTTTTGCTATTGCTTTTGCCATTTCATAAGTCAAATTTGTATCATCAACAGCACCAAGAGCCATTATCTTTGGAAATGGCGCAGCTCTATCTAATCGCATAGAAACACTATGTTCGAAATCAGCTGATATTAGCAAAGGAATTTTTGCTATAGCTTGCATTTTGTTTGTTATAATTGCCTGATCATATGGTTCGCCAAGGAAGAAGATCAAACCACCTACATGTCTTTCCTTTACAAGTTTTTCTATCCTACGATATTCGTTACTGTCTCGACTCATATAGTAAGCGTTTACAGCTGGAAAGACAATCTGACCTGCTTTTTCTTCGAGAGTCATTTTAGAGAGAGTTTTTTCAACCCAACGATCTTTAGTTTTACCATAAATTCTAACATCATTAAAGGAAATTTCGTCTGTCATTTTGGAACATCCTGTTATTAATATGAAAATTGCAATAGAAATGAAAGCTAAAAACGACTTCATATTGGTATCAACTTTTATCAAAGATAAAAAGAATTTTGCTTTATCATATGGATTAAAAGTAAAGGATAGAATCGATTGCCTTAATTCTGGTTTAGCCTTCGTTTTTGATACCAGGTAAGGAAAATTCTAATTTCAGAATAAGAAATTTCTTCAGGCAACTTTGACTTCAAATTAAGTAAAGAAATGTTACTATTTTCTTTTACGACATTTTCTATTAATGAAATGTGAGCTGGTGGGATTAGTTTGTGGATATCGATATCAATAGAATTTTCCAGAAGAGTAATAATATGTTCAGCAATGGTAGCTTCAAGAAGGTTTCGTTTTTCGCTTATTTCTATTAAAGAGTGACCTTCACGAATCATATTCAGAGTTATTAGAATGTTTTTTGGAATGAATTTTTCTTTTTCATTTTCTTTCTTCGATTCTGCTAAAAAGTTTGATATCTCTTCTAGAAAGTCATCACCACACTTCAGTACAATTCGTGATGTCATTCCTTTAATCAAATTTAGTTCTTCTCTCGTTTTAGGAACCTGCAAGGAAATTTCTCTTAAAATTTCGTCAGGACAAATAAAATTTTCGGGTTGATTAAACTTTCTAGCAAGTGATTTTCTTCTTTCTCTTAGTCGATCAAATAAATTTAAATTTTTTCTCAAATCGATTGCTGGTTTAAGTTCAGTTCTGCTTATTTCTGGTTTAAATTCTGTTATATTTAGTCCTGATAGTTCTGCTTCACCTTTTTTAGTTAATGATAGCACAGGGTAAAGTGATGGGGACTTATGAATCTTATCATAAGCGATGAGTTTATTAATCTTTTCACGAATCTTCTCCTTAGAGAATCCACTCAAATATCCGTAAGTAGAAACATTAAAAAGTTTATTTTCCATAATCTTTTTTGAACGAGCTCCACGTAGTATATCTGTTATAACGTTGGTGCCATATTGACCATTTACTTCTTTTATTGTCTTTAGTATTTCTCTTTCGATATCGTATTGAGAAAACTCAGTCATTTTTATATTTGTTCGACAATTATCACATAAGTAGCACTTAAAATCTTCTTCAACTTCCTCGCCAAAGTACTTCAATATAAATTTCCAGCGACATTCGTCTGTCAATGAATATTTTTCCATTTCATTTAATTTTATAATGCCTTTTCTTAGGTGTTCTTCAATATCCTCAAAATTTATCGGCAATTTTTCAGGATGCATTCGCGGTTGAGCAAAATAAAATCCATCTTCAAATGATTGCATTTTATAATCAATGAGCCCGGCTTGATCAAGTTCATTTAAAGTAGTTTCAATTTGCGTTCGGAGTAAGTAAATTTCTTCGAAAAAAGTAGATAGATTTATTTTAATTTTTTCACGAAAAATTTTTGAACCAAACTTTCTGAATAGAAATTCCAGTAATAAATAACTATTGGTTGGAATTTGTTCTTCCAGGTCGCGGAGTTTTTCTGGCTGAAAAAGTATTTTAATTAACACGAAATCGTTTTCTGATATAAATCGGATAATGCCATTTTGTTCAAATGTTTTTATAATTGACTGTATCAGTTGATCAGGGAAATTTTTACCAACAATTTCTCTTAATATCTTGATATCATATGGAAAAACTTTTTTACTAGTTTCGCCAATTTTTAATTTTAAAATGTCATTAAGCCTTGAATAAAATTCATGAATAGTTTTTCTAGATGGAAATGAATTGTGAAGGAAGAACTCATGTATTTTTCTATCTCGATTTGAATGAATTAAGAAAGAGAAAGACTTAAGTCCGTCTCTTCCAGCTCTACCAAATTCCTGATAAAAACTCTCGATTGAATCAGGCATTCCGAAGTGAATTACAGAGCGTATATCGGGTTTGTTGATTCCCATTCCAAATGCATTTGTGGCAACAATTATTTCTGATTTATTATTAAGGAAAAATTCTTGAGTGTATGTTCTTTCTTCATTTGTCATTCCTGCATGATAAGGAAGAGAGGGAAAATTTTTCGAAACAAGTTTATCGTTTAATTCTTCTGTCTCTTTTCTTGTTTGGCAATAAATTATCTTTGAACCTTTCGTATTGCTCAGAACATCAATGAGTTTATCTATTCTATTTTTACTTCGTATTACTTCCAATTGAATATTAGGACGATAGAAACCTTTCACGAAAATTTTTGGTGTTTGTAGTTCCAGTAATTTTATAATATCAAATCGTACTTCTGGAGTGGCTGTTGCAGTAAATGCTGAGACAGGGCAACGTGGAATCTCATTAAAGATTTCAGCTATTTTAAGATAACTTGGTCGAAAATCATGTCCCCAATGGCTTATGCAGTGGGCTTCATCAACAGCTAAATGAGATACTTTAACTTTTGAAATTAATTGTTGAAATGTAGTTGTATTAAATTTCTCTGGTGAGACGTATAGTAGTTTAATCTTTTTATCTATAATTAGGGCATTGATTTTACGCTGTTCCTCATAGGATTGAAAACTATTTAGATATGCGGAAGGAATTTTTGACTTAATCTGCTCAACTTGATCTTGCATTAATGAGATAAGCGGAGAAATTACTATTGTCAAGCCATCAAAAATTAGAGATGGTAATTGATAACAGACTGATTTACCTGCTCCTGTGGGTAAAATTGCTAATACATCATGATCATCTAAAATTGACTCAATAATTTCTTTTTGTGGAGGACGAAATTGATTATAACCAAAAACATCATATAAAATTTTTTCGAGTTCTAGTTTTTTCTCAGCTTTACCGAATAGATTTTCGATTTCTTGTAGCATTGCAGATTCACATCAATAATTAGTCATCGGCTTTGATCTTTATAGGTTCAAATGGGTCCATGAGGTTTAAGTTCGTCGATTGAATTTCTCTGCTAATTTCTACCAAAGTTGTTGTAATATATCTGTTAATGTTTTCTACAGCTATTTGAAGAGTTTTTTTGGCATCTTCCAGTGCGAGATAATACATTTGATTTGGTTTATCATATGATGAGAGAAGGTAATTTCTGGCAGAATTTAATTTAGACATAACCTTAGAAGGATCTGACTTTATTCCTTTTGGATTAATAAAGAAAAACTGTTCAGCCAGACTTTTTACAGAATCTTTATTTTGATTAATCCTATTGATTAGTTTTTTAGCTGAATTGTCAGTTAAATCTTCTAGTTTTTTGATTACTAAGTCAAAATTCTTATCAATCTTTTTTAGCTTTCTTATTGATTCTGTGGCTATGCTAAAGAGATTGTGAATCCGATTTATCTCTTTCTCACGCTCTAATAAATCGGTTAAATTAAATTTGATTCTTGGATCAAATTGTACATTAACATATTGAGAATCAGAAAAATCCTTATACTTGATTTTAATTAGATATTTTCCCGGTAGTACTTCAGGGCCAGATGGTTCATCTTCTGCTCGTCTTGAATCTTCCCATCGGGGATATTCAACTCCTTTTCTGTCAAGTCGCCAGTATATTCTGTTTATTCCACTTTTTGCATTAACATTAAGTGTTCTTATTTTTTCACCGTTTGAATCAAATATTTCTATTTTTACTTTTTCTGTTTTCAATTCGGAGTTCTCGGAATCAGTATGTGTAGTACTAGTATCGCTTTCTATTTTTATTTGGAAAGTTATATTTGCACCGTACGGTTCATTTTCACCGTAAAACTCAGCATGTCCAGGAAATCTCATTCCTTTTGGAGTAGAATACTTCATTAGGTAAGCGTCTGGGATAGGAAAGAGTTGCAGCTTTTTATTGAAGAGTTTATTTCCTTCTTTAGCGATATATCTTAAAGGTGTTATATCGTCTATGATATAAATTGATCTTCCGAATGTACCAATAACTAGATCACTTTCCTGAGGATGTATGATTAAATCAGTTGTAGGTACGGTTGGAAAATCGTTCTTCCATTTTATCCATGAGTTACCTTTGTCAAAGCTTACATACAAGCCAAATTCAGTTCCAAGAAATAGTAAATTAGATTCAATAAAATCTTGCACGATTGAATGACAGAACCCCCAAACTTTTTTATCATCAACAATTCTACGCCAAGTTTTGCCAAAATCAGTTGTATGGAAGACATATGGTGTCCAATCATCCCGTCTATGATTATCAAAAACGACGAATGCTTCCGCTTCATTATAAGTTGACGCATGAATCTGTGGAATCCAGGTGCCAGCTGGAACTCCTTTAATATTTGATATCAAGTTATTCCATGTTTTGCCACCGTTTGTGGTAAGTTGTATGTTACCATCATCGGTTCCCACCCAAATTACCTGAGATTTAATTGGACTTGGGGCGATGGCAGTAATTGTTGTGTAATTTTCTGCTGTGGTTACATCGGGAGTAAGTCCCCCGCTTTCAAGTTGCTTTTGTTTTGTTGTGTCATTGGTGGTTAGATCAGGTGAAATAATTTCCCATGAATCACCTTTATTCGTGCTTTTATGTAAAAATTGGCTACCGTAGTAAATAGTATTATTATCAATTGGGTCTATGGCAAGTGCAGCGTTCCAATTAAATCTTAAACGTATACCTTGTGGATGAATTGGCCTTATAGATTTTTGTGTACCAGTGAGAGCATCATATCTAAATAAATTTCCTCCTTGCGACATTGCATAACCAAATCTACTATTATCGGGGTCAGGAACAACATCAAAACCATCTCCAAAACCAATTTCTTGCCAATCGGAGTTTGCTATTCCAAAATAATTAAAAACTTTGCTTGGTCCGCGCCAAGATCCATTGTCTTGTAATCCCCCATAAACATTGTATGGAAAATCTTTATCAACGTTTATATGATAAAATTGTGCAACAGGTAGATTTTCAATGAATCGCCAGGTTTTACCGCGATCATATGAAATAGCAAGCCCACCATCATTGCCATTTATAATAAAATCTGGGTTATCAGGATGAATATAAAAGGCATGATGATCTGGGTGTATTTTTGAGATCAATGTTTCAAAAGTTTTTCCACCATCTTCGCTTACCGTTAAGGATGTAAATAAATTATATAATCTATTTTCATTTTTGGGGTCGACATAAATTTCTGCGTAATAGAAAGGTCTATCTCCAATATTTCGGTCAGATACTTTAAACCACTTGAATCCACCATCAATTGATTTATAAAGAGCATTTGTTTTTGCCTCTATTAGGGCATAGATAATTTCGGGTTTGCTTTTTGCAATTGCAATACCAATTCTTCCTAATTCACCATGGGGAAGTCCATCTTTTTCGGTTCGTTTAATCCATGTGCTTCCACCGTCGAAGGTTATGTATATACCGCTACCTTTTCCACCGGATTTGAAGAACCATGGCTCACGACGAAATTCCCACAATGCACAAATTAATTTATTAGGGTTAGTGGGATCCATAACAAGATCTGCTACTCCAGTGCGTTCATCAACATATAGAATTTTTTTCCAGGTTTTTCCACCATCGGTCGTTTTGAAAACACCACGTTCTTTTGAATCGCCCCATGCTGATCCCTGTGCTCCGACGTAAACGACGTCAGAATTTCTAGGATCTATGATTATTCTGTGAATATTCCTTGTTCCATCAAGTCCCATATGAAACCATGTTTTACCGCCATCAATTGATTTGTAGACTCCGTTGCCGCTGTTTTGAGAGTTTCGAGGATTACCTTCACCAGTTCCAACCCAAATTATGTCAGGGATGTTTTGATCAATTCTTACTGCGCCAATTGAAGAAACAGGTAGTGTGTCAAAGACAGGTGTCCATGATATTCCTCCACTTGTTGTTTTCCACAAACCTCCTGAAGCAGTTCCAACGAAAATTATGGCAGGATTTTTTTGAACAACATCTATAGCTGTCACTCTCCCACTCATTCCAGCTGGACCTATAGAGCGTGCTTTTATTCCATGAAGATTATTTAAGTCTATTTGCTGTGAGTTAACAAACTCTAAAAAAATAAAAAGCATTAAAATTATTTTCATCAAATAAATGTTCCTCTTCATAAGTGAATTCCTAAATTAGTTCATAAAAAAAATAATAGTTTGTGTTAATTGAACTTTTGTAAATTTGATTATTAGTTTTTGATTTAAATATATGGATAACAACAAAACAGAAAAAATCAAAGAAAAAAGACTCGAAATAATAGGTGATGATAAATTAATTTTAGGAGTCTGTTCTGCGTTTTCAAGATTTACTTCCATAAGTGTTAACCTATTAAGATTAATAGTTTTGGGACTATTCTTTGTTTTTAGTAATGCGGTAATTTTGATCTATTCGGCATTAGGAGTTTTGATTTCATATAACGAAACATCAGAAAATGAAGAACTATTCAAAATCAAAAATTTAACATCACTTTTAATTATTAGCGTAATAATTCTTATCACATCTTTGTTGCTTTTATGGAATGTTTTTTCAGTTGAGCATCTTGTTAAGTTTTTTTTAGATCGAATTAATCCATTTACGATGATAATTTTGGCTATTGTGATGGTTATTAATAATTGGAAGAAACATGAGACAGAAAGAATCTCTGAATCTAATATGAAAAGATTAACTCTTTCTGAGAATAAAGTAATTTGGGGAATTTGTGGAGGTATCGCTGAGTTTTTGAATATTCCACCTTACATTATTAGAATTCTTTGGATCTTGTTTTTGATTTCATCGATGGGACTTGCAATATTCATTTATATTGCCTTGAAATTTATAATTCCACCAAAAGCAAAATAAAGTATCTGGTGAATATGAGAAATTTACAATTCAAAATTGGTTTTGCTTTAATTATTACGAGCGTAATATGGACTTTTTCAAAATTTGGGATTATACAAGTTGACGATAAATCTATTTTGAGTTTAGTTGTAATATCGGTTTCACTTGCAATGTTTAATCATTTTTTCAACACAAATCACAAATACTTTACTCTCGTTTCGATTGTTATATTTTTTACTGGAATCTACTTATATGTATTATCAATTGAAAATCGAAGTAGCATTATTTTTTCTCAGTCTATAAGTTTTATGACTTATGTTTTTGTTTTTTCACTTGCTACTTTTTTTTTAATTGAAATGATGAATGAAGGGAAAAAGATTAGCTATTTAATGATTGGATTGAGTTTATATTTACTTGGTGGAGTTGTGATATTGTTTAATAGTTTCAACTTGTTTTTCAATCCAATTGTTCAATCTAAAATTTTTATTTTTTTACAGAGATTAGTTCTTAGCCTTCTGCTTTTATCAATAATATTTCAATTATTAAAGAAACTCGTAGATTATCTTCGCAGACTTGAGCTTTTAAGCACACTTTCAAACCTGGAATCAAAAAATAGAGAAGTTAAAGATTCTAATTTTCAAGATTAAACTAATTTATCCAATCGATTTAAAAGCACTTTATTAATTGAAAGAATTTTTTGAATAAAAAAATTCAATTTCTAACTTGCATCACATTACTAACTTAATGGAGGATAATTATGGCTGGACAATATACAGTTCTTGAAAGATTTCTGCGTTATGTAAAAATAGACACACAATCTTCAGAAGAGTCTACTACTTTTCCATCCACCGAAAAACAGAAAGAACTGGGTAAAATATTAGTAGAAGAATTAAAAGAAATTGGAATGCAAAATGTTGAAATGGATGAATATGGATATGTTTACGCTGAATTGGCGTCAAATACAGAAAAAGACGTTCCGCCTGTTGGTTTTTTAGCTCACATGGATACTTCGCCTGAGGTTAGCGGTGCAAATGTAAATCCAATTATTCATAAAAATTATTCTGGTGGTAAAATAGTTCTTCCTGCTGATTTATCTCAAGTTATTGATCCAGAAGAACATCCTGATTTGAAAAATAAAATTGGACATGATATTATAACCGCTGATGGAACAACCCTACTTGGTGCAGATGACAAGGCTGGAATTGCTGAAATAATAGATGCAATGAGATTAATAATTGAAAATCCAGAAATTAAACATGGACCTATCAAAATATGTTTTACTCCCGATGAAGAAGTAGGAAGAGGAACGGAGAAGATTCGTTTAGATAGATTTGGAGCAAAGTTTGCTTATACAGTTGATGGCGAAACCTTAGGAGAAATAGAAAATGAAACTTTCTGTGCTGATACTGTAATACTCACAATTCAAGGTTTTAATTGTCATCCAGGTTATGCAAAAGATAAATTAGTAAACGCCATTAAAATTGCCAGCGATTTTATAGAGCAATTGCCTAAAAATAAATTATCACCTGAAACTACTGAAGGTAGAGAAGGTTATGTCCATCCTTATGTAATAAATGGCGGAGTAGATTCGACAACCATAAAAATATTAATTCGTGACTTTGAGGAAGCGGGATTAAAAGAAAAGGAGGAATTTCTGAAAAAGTTAGCTGAGGAGGTTGTGAGTAAATATCCAAAGGCTTCGTTTAAGTTTGAAGTTCAAGAATCATATAGAAATATGAGATATGTTTTAGATAAGTATCCCCATGTTGTTCAGTATGCACTTGAAGCTGTTGAGCGTGCAGGAATAAGACCGAAATTAAGCATTATTCGTGGTGGTACTGATGGTTCAAGACTTTCATACATGGGACTTCCATGTCCAAATATTTTTGCTGGTGGTCATGCGTTTCATTCAAGAAACGAGTGGATTTCCGTGCAAGATATGGAAAAAGCAGTGGATGTAATTGTGAATCTTGTTAAGCTATGGGAAGAGAAATCATAATTGTTGGATTCGTACTAAAAGTTTTTGATTTAATGAGTTTAATTATTTTTTTTGCATAAAAAGTTATGAAACAAAAAGTTGAAGGGGCATCGAGACTTTCGTTAATTTCAAATATATTTCTCTTCGTAATAAAACTAGTAGCGGGCATTTTTTCAAATAGTATTGCTGTAATTTCAGACGCAATAAATTCACTTTCTGATATACTAACAAATGTTGCTGTACATTTGTCTGTAAAAGTTTCATATAAGAGCGCTGATTTTGACCATCAATACGGTCATCATCCAGCTCAACCACTTGCGGCAATGATGTTAGGCATTTTTGCAGGTGTGGCTGGTATTACAGTGATTCGTGAGTCGATTTCTAGAATCATTGAACCAACAATTCAAAACGTGATTATTTTTCCTGTGATAGTTCTTAATATTACAATTGTATTGAAATCTTTTATGGCGTATTACTTCAGGAGGATAAGTAAAAAGTATAACAGTCCAGCTGTTCGCGCTCTTTCAATTGATAGTTTGAATGACGTTCTTTCGTCTTTAATTGCTTTGATAGCGATATGGTTTTCTACATTTGATTTGAAATACCTCGATGGCGTTGCAGGAATTTTAATAGCCTTTTTCATCTTTCGTGCCGGTTATCACGTGACGAAAGAAAATATTGATTATCTTATGGGCAAAGCTGCAAATGATGAATTGATTAATAGAATCGAAGATAAAGTAAAAGAAATAGAGGGTGTTCATGAATTAAGTGGCATGCGTAGTCATCAATTTGGAAATAAATATCATGTTGAAGTAAGAATAAAAGTTAATCAAAATAAACTTACTAAAGATTCATGTGCAATTGCACAAAAGGTTAAAGAATCAGTCTCTGAGTTAGAAGAAGTTGCTGATGTTTTTGTTTTAATTGAACCAGTGGATCTTGATAATAAATAATTTTTTGAAATAATCGTTTTGTAGTTTGAAATTTAACTTAATCCTGCACCTGAAATTTTGACATTATTATGTGTTAACTTAAAAATTTTTTACGAGGGGCTTTTTCAGAATTTTATGATAAACAAATTTGAAAATCGAATTGAAAACTATGACAAGCCCATAACCTAAAACAATCCCTATTAAAGCTCCACCAATTATGTCTGAAGGATAGTGAACTCCCACAAATACGCGCGATAGTGCCATTAACGTTGCTACACCTATAAAAATCCATCTCAAGTTTTTGTAAAAATAACCAAAAAATATTGCAGCAGTAAAATTATTCACTGCATGAGAGGATGGAAAGGAATAAGAATCTGTACACCCGACAAGTAAACGGACATTTTCTAAAACTTTACAAGGACGTGTTCGGGCTACTAAATCTTTTATCAAAGAGCTACTTAATTGGTCTGATATTATGGGAACAATTATCATGGCAATGGCAAGTCCAACTCTATATCTTCCACCCTTAAATAAAATTATGAACCAAAGCAGAACGTAAGTGATATACCAGTTTTTAACGTCGGTTATGAAAGGCATTAGTTTATCAGTAAGCGGATTTGCAATTGTCCCATTTACAAAACGAAAGATACTTACATCTAATGCATACAAAAATTCGATTATTTCATTCATAAGTTAATTTGTATTTGTTCAGCTAATTTGAGAAGTTCTATTAACTTATCGTGTATGATGCCGTTAGACGAGAGTATTTGAGGATTAAATATATCACAATCATCACCGTTGAAGTTTGTAACTTTTCCTCCGGCTTCTTTAACTAATAACATACCAGCAGCTATATCCCACGGATTTAATTTGACTTCCCAGAACCCATCGAAAATACCACTTGCAACATAAGCAAAGTCTAAGGCAGCCGAACCGAGTCTTCTTACGGCTCGACTATTTTTGGTCATAACAATAAATCTTTCAAAGCAAAAGTCTGGATTTTCCTCTACGTTATATGGAAATCCAGTAACAAGTAAGGACTTTTTTGTGTCTTTCGTTTTTGATACACTCAGTGCTTTGCCATTAAGAAAAGCACCTTTGCCCTTCTCAGCATAAAACATATGGTCACGAACAGGGTCATAAACAACTCCTGTTATAACTTCATTTCCCTTTACAAGTCCAATGGAAATTGTAAATATTGGAAGTCCGTGAGCATAATTAGTTGTGCCATCAAGCGGGTCAATTACCCACATGAATTCCGAATTTTTAGTTGAACTCGAGCCACTTTCTTCTGCCAGAATATCAAAATCTGGGAAATCGTCATTTAATATTTTAATTATTTGTTCTTCAGATTGTTTATCTATTTCCGTAACAAGATTTGATTGAATAGATTTGAAAGAAACTTTTTGTACTGTGCCAAGATTTGAAAGAAGAATTTTTCCTGCTTCTCGCGCTGCCTTTTGCGCCGATTCTAAATATTTCATAAACGTATTGATTCCTCATATTATTAGTAATTTTAACTGACTAAATTTATCAAAAATTAAAGGCATCACAAAAGCCTAATTGTTTTGAAATTTTCAAAGTAAATTTAAATTTATTCAGAATGGAACCTTAAACGGACGGATTAACTAAAATTCGTTTTTCTTTTTAGAGTAAAATAAAATTTATTCGAAAAAATTTGTTCGTTTAATCTATTATCAAACTTAAACAAGTTATAAATTGCATACTAAAAATATGGTGAAAAAATGTTTGAGAGATCTGCAGGAGTTCTTTTACATCCAACTTCTCTTCCATCCAGGTTCGGAATTGGAGATCTAGGTCAAAACGCCTACAAATTTGTGGATTTTCTTGAAGAATCCAAGCAAAAACTATGGCAAGTTTTACCGTTAGGACCAACTAGCTTTGGTGATTCACCTTATCAATGTTTGAGTGCATTTGCTGGAAATCCGCTTCTTATAAGTTTTGAAAAAATTGTCGAGGATGGAATAGCATCAGAAAGTATTCTGGACGATGTACCCTTATTTGATGAAAATTTTGTTGAATATGGTGATGTTATCGAATATAAATTTGAAGTGTTAAACGAAGTATTCGACCAGTTTAAGAAAAATAAATCAAAAGAAATTGAAAATAAATTTTTAAGATTTCGTCAAGAAGAAAAGTATTGGTTAGATGATTACTGCTTATTCGTTGCAATAAAGGATTACTTTGATGGTAAACCTTGGAATGAGTGGAATAATGATATCGCTTGTCGAAAGGAGAATGCATTAAATCATTATAAAGATATTTTGAAAAAAGAAATTGAATTTCACCGTTTCATACAATTTCTATTTTTTGAACAATGGAACGAATTAAAAGCATATGCGAATTCTAAAGGCATCAAAATAATAGGTGACCTTCCGATTTTTGTTGCTTTTGATAGTTCCGATGTATGGGTTCATCGAAATCTATTCGAAGTAACTGATGATGGAAAACCATTATATATAGCTGGTGTTCCACCTGATTATTTCTCTCCAACCGGACAAAGGTGGGGCAATCCCCACTATAAATGGGATGTAATGGAAAAAGATGATTATCACTGGTGGCGGGAAAGAATTAAATCCCTTTTGAAAGTTAGTGATATAATTCGAATTGATCATTTTAGAGGATTTTATAATTACTGGAAGATTGATGGCGATGCACCAACAGCTGAAAAAGGTGAATGGGTTTTAGGTCCAGGTGAAAAGTTTTTTTTCACTCTTGAGAAATATTTTGGCAAGCTTCCAATAATTGCAGAGGATTTAGGTTTGCTTGTGGAAGAAGTTTATAAATTGAGAGATAAATTTGATTTTCCTGGAATGAAAATTTTACAATTCGCTTTTGGTACAAATGGCGAGAAAAAATTTCTTCCTCATAATTATACAAGAAATTGTGTAGTATATACAGGTTCACATGATAACGATACAACTTTGGGCTGGTGGAATTCAATTCAAAACAATGATACTGATGAAAAAGAATTTTTTTTAATATACTCGGGTTCAGATGGCAAAGACATCGTAAGGGATATGATTAGACTTGCTTACTCATCCGTTGCAGATATAGTTATTATCCCAATGCAAGATTTACTACGTTTAGGTTCAGAAGCAAGAATGAACTTTCCAGGAAAACCTTCCGGCAATTGGATGTGGCGTTTTCAGTGGGAACAAATAAGTCAGAACTTAATTAATGAATTGAAAACTTTTGTCGAAGTATTTGAAAGGTAGACGATTATATCTTAAAATTGATTGTTTTGATGTGACTTTGTTCTGAGAAGGTTCAATTTTAATGACAAAACAAGCTAAATCTCATTTCAAAATTCTTTTTTAGTTTTTTAACTTTTTCATTCTTTACTTTATATCAAACTATATTAAATCAGTAATTCGTGATTTAACACAATTCGGAGGAGCTATCGAAACTTTAACTTCATTAAATACAAGCTGTATTATTTTTCCAATCCAGCATAATGAATCGCATTCATCAGTAACTTAAAAGTTCCAAAAGTTTGGTGGCGGTTTTGAACCTTAAATCCAAGTAAAATAACGTTGCCTTTTTTCAGCTTGTATTCTACAACAATTGGACGATTATACAAAAAATCTTCGCCGAGTAAGTAACCTGACTTGAAAATTTCACTTATTGGGAATCTGGCAATTACTTTTCTATCAATCTGGCCTGCGGGAATCGATGTAGCAAAAGCAATGTTTTTATTCTGAAATCCAATTACCTCTTCTTCAAAACCATATCCTACAGGATGTTTATTGTCCACCAAAATTCTTAATAAAGTCCCGGGGCAGAAAAATTCATCACTTTTAACATTCTTTAAGACATTAGTGACTCTTAGTCCTAAATCTTCAATTGCAAAATTGCACGACTCACCGATTGTAATTAAAAAACCTCCTTCCTTTTCGACAAAGGTTTTTAAATTCTCAACACCAATTCTTCCAATGCCACTATCATATTCTGGTGGTCTTTGCCGATTAAACCGTGCGTTTTCACCAGTGTAGTATCCATATTTAATTAGATCACATGGCATATCAGGAATTATAATTACATCAAATTTTTGTTTGAGATTTTTCTGCTTAAAGTCTTTATTCTCCATGGAAACAAAATCAAACTCATGATTTTCAAGCAATAATCTTGTCCAACCTTCATCCATATTTGCAGTAAATGGTTTATAAAGTCCTACTCTAACTTTCTTTAGTTGCTTTAATTTTGTTCTGGGTAATTCGTCAACACAATCAATTGTCAGATGCAACTCCTTGGCAAGTTTGTCAATTACTTTAAGTGAACTTTCATTCACTGGTAAGATAACGGATCCTTCTCTATACTCTGTATGATTTAATTTATGAGATTCAATTAACCAATAAACTGGTATGTTTTGCTTTTGAAGTCGATTAATAAGAATGTTATTGTTGTTTGGACCGGCCTGAGCAACAAAAAACTTTCCCATTTTTGATTTGACTTTGCCTTCTGGATATTCAGGATTATCTAAAAGTTTACAATCAACCGTAAAAGGTTTATTAATTGTATGAAATTTTACACCCATCATAAAGGGGAGTGTCCAGCCGGCAATGTCGTAAGGTTTAACAGGTGGTTCTTTTTTTGATTTTCTTAAGTCAGGGTAAATCTGTATGTCAAATAAATCTTTAACATACCTTCCATAAGGTTGAGCAAGAAATGTTATGTAACTTTCGGCTGGGAAGATTTGGTTATTAGCAACAAATTCATGTTGAGCAAGGTGAACTTCCACACCCCCTAATTGAAGTACTTCAATCATCTTTGAGACTGTAACAGGGTCATTTTGATTTCTTGGAATAATATATGCAAATGGGTTTCCTCTTTTACCTTTTTCGATAGCATCTTTTCCCATGAGATAGTAATCATATAAAATTTCTTCTTTAAATTGTGATGCGATTTCAATTAAACTGTAAGTTAATGCAAGTTCATAATTGACTATATCGCGTAATCTCCACCATCCACCTCGCCATGGGTTGGGGTAATTTGTGCGAATGTCATAAGTTGTGATTTCCTCGGTAACTTTGATTTCTGAAGGGTCGATATAAATAGGACTGGCTATGTTACAGCTTGCCATCTCGGAGAGTAAAGAAATTTGATTATGCCATAATCCACAGTCACTAGCAGGACCTTGCCACCATGCCTCAAAAATAGCTTGATCAATAATTCCACTATAACCTTGTTTTTCTAAGTTAAGTGCTGTAATTCCGCCGATAACTTTTTGCCATCGCCAAATGTATGGATGAACGTTAGGATTTAGAGGGTCTTTGTATGGAACAAGAAATAGTCTGGCACCAGTACTTCCCATTTGATGTTGGTCTAACCAAATTTGTGGTATCCACTTTCTATAGGCAATTTCAATGACATTTCGAGTTTCAGGAAGATTAAACATAAACCAATCACGATTGTTATCGTGACCGGCATAAACGTGGTAAAGCCAGGGCATAGGTGAATTTTCGTATTCGGTTCCAAGATATTTATAATACCAATCAACGATCATATCTAAACCATCAGGGTTAATCGAAGGCATGAGTATAAAAATCACATCTTCCAACGCTTCCATGGTTTTTGAGGGCGCAGTTTTAGTTATTAATTTGTAAGCTAGCTCCATTGACATTTGTGCAGACGCAATTTCTGTTGAGTGAATGTTACACGTAACCAGAACAACAATTTTACCTTCCTTTGCAAGTTGTTTTGCTATACTATCGTTAAGTTTTCTAGGATCTGACAATTGAATAGAAATTTGACGATACTTTTCTAAATTTTTAATATTACTAACAGTACTGATGATTACCATGAACATATCTCTTTTCTGAACAGTTTTTCCAATCTCTTCATAAATCAGCATATCAGAATTTTCAGAAAGGTGTTTAAAGTATCTCTGAATGGTTTGATAATTAGCTACTTTGTAATCATCCCCAACTCTAAATCCTAAGAATTCCTCAGGAGAAAAAAGTTTTTGTGATAAAAGTGAGTTTGAAATGAATAACAAGGTAAAAAGTGTTAAAATAATTGTTTTCATCTTTTCAACTCTTCTATTTTGAACAAATAAAATTTGTGGAGAATTAAATTCCTAAAAAATTGATAATTTGCTCTGCACATTCTTCAAGTGAAGTTGTGGAAGTGTTAACTCTAAAATCACTGAATTCTTCGTAAAGTGGAACTCTTCTATTGTATGTGACATTCAAATCATCTTCTGCATCAAAAGTGGGGTTGAGCTTCGGACGGTCTGGATCATTTAAGATTCTTTGTTTTATGTCCTTAAGATTTGATTGAACGTAAATTATATAACCATTTTTTTTCAGGTTGTCTATATTGGATTGATTTTCTATAATACCACCGCCAGTGTCAATAATGACATTTGTTTTATCGGAGAGTTCTTCAATGGTTTGTGATTCTAAATGACGAAAATAGTCCCAACCTTTTTCAGCAACTATTTCACGTATTTTTTTGTTTTCTTTTTGTTCGATGATTTTGTCGATTGTGTAAAGTTCAATGTTTAGTTTTTCTGCAAGGATTTTTGCGAGGGCTGTTTTCCCTGCACCGCGAAAACCAATTAGAACAATATTCATAGCTTATAGAGTAACTTCATTTTGTTGAACTCTGACCAAAAATTTGGGAAAGATTTTTTAATACAGTTTGGATTTGTAATTTGTAATCCTGGTAGTTTAATGGAAGCCATTGCAAATGACATAGCAATACGATGGTCATTATGTGAATTTATTCTGGTAATTTTATAAGTTTTTTTTGGTTCAACCTCGATAAAATCATTACCTGCTTTTACTTCTGCTCCTAATTTAGATAACTCTTTGCGCAAAACTTCAATTCTATCCGACTCTTTAAACTTCAAGTTAGCAATGTTTGTAATTTTGGTTTTTCCTTTTGCAAAGAGTGAAACAACCGCTAATGTTGGCACTGAATCAGGGGCATCATTCATATCTATCTCAATTCCTCTTAGAGTCTTACCTTTTAATATTATTGAATTTTCCTTCCATTTTATTTCACATCCCATCTGCTCCAAAACGTGAATAAATTTCACATCAGCTTGTTTCGAATTTTTATTTATTCCAATTACTTCAATTTCCTTTTTTAGAATTGCTGCAGCTCCTAAAAAATAGGTTGCAGATGATGCATCACTTTCAATAATAATTTTTGTAGGTTTTATCTGCAAGGTTTCATCTAAATAAAATTGACGAAAATTAATATGATGAATTTTAACACCAAATTTTTCTAAAACATCTAGTGTTAGTTTGAGATAAGGTATAGATGGAATTTTTCCTTTCACTGTGATTTTTATTTTTTCATTTATTGCAGGTAGAATTAATAAAAGCGCAGAAATAAATTGACTGCTTTTTTCCGATGAAATGACAATTGAATTAGTTTTAATTTTTCCGCCTTGAACTTTTACAGGCGGAAAACCATTGTTCGATTTAATGTCTATTCCAAGTTGTTTTATTGCATCAACCAATTCACCTATCGGTCTTTTTAACATTCTTTTTGAACCAGTAAGGGTAATTTTCCCTTTAATTAAAATTGAAAGTGCTGTTAAAAACCTTAACGTAGTACCAGCATTACCACTATAAATTGTCAAATTGCTTTTCTTAAATTTTCCACCTGTTCCGTTAATAATCAAAGTATGTTTATTTTTAATGATTGAAACTCCTAACTTTTTTAATGCTTTAGTCAGGTAATTAGTATCATCGCACTCTGAATAGTTTTCAATTATTGTTTTGCCATTAGTTAAAGCTGCTAAAATTATTGCTCGGTTGGTTAAACTTTTGGATGGTGGTGGAGTTAAAACAAACATTATTAAAAAGTTAAATTATAGTTCTTAAGTACAAAATTCTTAACATTACTCAAATTTATAGTTTTGCCAGTAAAAATTTTAAATTGATGATAAGCTTGAATTGCGAAAAATTCAAATCCGTCAATGTACTTAATGTTTTTTGTTTTACAGATTTTTCTAAGATGAGATTTATGAAAGTTTAGTTCCAGATCTAAGACAATTTTAGGTTTTGCTTTCTTGAAAATTCGTTTGATTGTATTCAGCAAAAAAGAATTATTATCTGGGGTTGTATTAATTATAACATCAAATTTAGACATTGATCTTTGAGTTGGAGTGAAGAAATGAATATCCATCTCAGCGGCTAAAGATTTAGCTTTTTCAGTTGTGCGATTGGTAATAAAAATTTCGTTGTTATATTTTTTTAGAGTCCACGCAATTGTTTTTGCTGAGCCACCTGCACCAATTATTAAAATTCTTGAATTTGAAAAATACTTGTACTTTTTAACAATTTCTTTTATCGCAAGATAGTCTGTGTTAAAGAGAATAGGTTTAGAATCTTTGAATATGGCAGTGTTTGCAGAACCAATGGATTTTATTTTATTAGATGATATGTTTGGAATTTTTAGGATGTCTTCTTTATAAGGAATCGTTATGCTTATTCCATCAAGATAGTTTTTAAATAAGTGTATAAATTCTTCAAAATCAGAAGTATGGAAGTTTAAGTAAATCGCATTAGTTTTTGTCTTATTAAATGCATAATTGTGAAATAACCAACCACGACTTTGCTTTATTGGGTTACCCACAACACCAAAAATTTTTGTTGATGGTTTAAGCTTCTTTATTTTGAAAATATCGTTTAGAATTTGGAGTGGAATCTGACCACTACCCGTTTGTGATGATGAGTTAACTGAGCAATAGAAAAATTTTGAACCGTTTTTATATGCAAGAAATCTACCAGTTTTCCCAAGTTCACCAAGGCAGTGAGCGATAATAGAAAATTTTTTCCTGTTTCCATAGTCTAATAATTTCAAAATGAAATAATTGTCTTCGAAAAAATTAGCATGAGTTACAATCTTGTAATAGTCGACTGAAAATTTACGAGCATATTCTAAAATTTTTATTAAATATTGAAGTTTTGGAGTTTTTTCATAATTGTGATAGGAAAGAATAATTTTACTTCTTTTATTATGCTTTTTGATTTTATTGATAACAGATTTTCCAAGGTTCAGATCTATATCTATATATGACACACCATATTCTAAAGCAAGAATATATTTTTTAATTGCATCTCTAATCCTTGAATAAGAAAAATGAGATATGCGATAAGTAAAAAGAATGGGAAGAGTATTAAGTTGAAATATTTTTTTTAATTCTTTTTCATTTAATTTTTCTCCACGGATTTCAATTGCATCAGCAGCATTTTCATAAGCGAATTTTATAACTCTCTTAAATTCTCTGTAACTGGTCGGTTGATAGGCAAGGACTATCATTGTTAATGTCTATAAGCCAGTTCGATAATATGCTTGTTTACTTTATTATTAAAAGAACATAGCCCAATTTTTTTAATAAGTGAAAAGGTTAAGCTATTGCCTATTTTCTTTTTATCATAAAGCATTTTATCATATGCCTTATTAAATGAAATCTTACGTCTGAATTTTTTATCAAGATTAAGTATATCGATCAAATATTGGATTCTTAAAAGGTCAACTTCACTCAAACCATTTGTAACAAAAGCTATATAACTTTCTGTTATCATTCCTTCTGCAATTGCAAAACCGTGTTTAATTCTATAACCACTTAAAGATTCTAATGCATGTCCAACTGTATGACCAAAGTTCAAAATTTTACGCCAATTTTTTTCCGTCGGATCAATCATTACAATTTTGCTCTTAAATGATACACAATCTTTTATAAGTTTTAATAAAACATTTTCATTTTTTTCTAAGACCGATTTATAATTTTTCTCTAAAAATGAAAAAGTATTTTCAAGTCCTACGAGAGAAGTTTTAATTATTTCGGAAATCCCATTAAGATACTCGTCCATATCAAGGGTTTGTAAAAAGTCAGTATCTATTAATACAAATGAAGGATAATGAAACGTCCCAATCAAGTTCTTTGCATACTTTGTATTGATTGCAGTTTTGCCTCCAATTGAGCTATCAACTTGTGCAATTATAGTTGTTGGCACATTGATATATTTAATGCCACGCAGGAGTGTTGAAGCAAGAAAACCTGTAATATCTCCAACTACACCTCCCCCAATTGCTATCAACATGGAATCACGGGATAGCCTTAGTTTGGTTATTTCATTTTCTAGGAAATCCCTTGTTTTTTGTGATTTACTTTTTTCGTCTGCGGGAATTACATAAATATGAAAGTGTTTCGAATTTCCCGTTAATTCTTTTTTTATTTTTTGCTTGTAAATCTTAAATACATTCTCATCAGTTATAATTATGCACTTATCAGGATTAAATTCATTTTCTATAACCTCACGTGTATGTGAAAAAATACTTTTACCAATCTCGATTTGGTGGGAGTAATCAAAATTTTTTTTAAGTTTTAGGGTAAGATACATGTTTATAAATTTCTTTCTAAAGCTAATGCCACCCTTTTAGCTTGTTTGATTAAATCTTCAAATTGTTCTAATCTTATTGTTTGTTCTGAATCAGAATATGCAAGTTCGGGTTGATAATGAACTTCAACCATCAATCCATCTGCTCCTGCTGCAATAGCCGCTAGACTTGTTGGAATAATTAAATCTCTTTTTCCTGTTGCATGACTAGGATCAACAATTATAGGTAAATGACTACGTTGCTTTATGGCCGGTATAATACTAATATCAAGTGTATTTCTTGAGTAATCGGTATAAGTACGAATTCCTCTCTCACAAAGAATTACGTTCTTGTTACCACCCATTAAAATGTATTCAGCACTAAAAAGAAATTCCCTTAAAGTTGCAGAGTAGCTTCTTTTTAGTAAAACTGGCTTACTTGACTCACCAACTGCTCGAAGTAAATTTATATTATGCATATTACGAGCACCTATTTGAATAATATCAACAACTTTTTCAAAGTACGGCAAATCATGGTAATCAAGAATTTCAGACACAACAAAAAGTCCAGTTTCTGCCTTCAATTCTTCTATCAAATCTAATCCTTTATAACCCAAACCTTGAAATGTATAAGGACTCGTCCTAAACTTAAAGGCTCCGGCACGAATAAGTTTAATACCTAAATTTTTAAGAGTTAATGCAATCTTAAAAAATTGTTCTCGTGATTCAATTGAACATGGACCTGCGATTATTGCTATATCTTTTGCACCTATAGACACGTCACCAATTTTAACTATTGTTTCAAGATTATTAACATTTTTATAAACTAGTTTATAATCTTCGTTTATTGTAACTACGTACTCCACATCAGGCATTGATTTAAAGATATCAGAATTTATGTCGTAACTCTGTTGCGTTAGAATTACTGTTTTATCGTTATTTTTAAGAACAGAAAATTCTAAACCAAGTTTTTGAATTACCATTAAAACATTTTCGACTTGTTTGTTCGCCGCATTTTTGCTCATCACAATAATCATATATCAACCTTTTTAGCAATGAGTTTTATATTTTTGTAATAATAACATTAATTAATAGTAAAACAGTTTCAATTTTATTCAAGTTATTAACTTTGCTCAATAAATTAAAGATGTTCAAGCATGAGTGAAAAAATTTTACGTGTTGGACATAGTCCAGATCCAGATGATGCTTTTATGTTTTATGGCTTAGCTTTTAATCATGTTAAGATTGATGATTATAAAATAGAGCACGTACTTGAAGATATTCAATCGTTGAACATTCGTGCTTTAAAAGGCGAATTGGAAGTAACTGCAATCTCTGCTCATGTTTATCCATACATTGAAGATAAATATTTTATCATGCGAACCGGTGCAAGTATGGGCATTGGTTACGGTCCAGTTTTAATTTCAAAAAATGAATTTAAAGTTAATGACTTAAAACATAAGAAAATTGCCCATCCAGGAAATTTTACAACGGCAACTTTACTGGCCAAAATTTATCTTGACGATTTCATTCCTATTCCTGTACCGTTTGACGAAATAATGCATGCAATTCAAAACGACGAAGTTCATGCCGGTATAATTATCCACGAAGGACAAATCACTTATCAAAATCACGGTTTCAAAAAAATTATAGATTTTGGTGAGTTATGGCATGAAGAAACTGGATTACCTCTTCCACTTGGACTGGATGTTGTCAGAAAAGACTTAGGTCTTGAACTCGCATTAAAAATTTCTTCAAAGCTTAAAGAATCAATTGAATATGGTTACAAGAACTTAACTGAGGCTGTTGGCTATGCACTAAAATTTGGGCGTGGTTTGAGTTTTGAATTAGGTGAAAAATTTATTCGTATGTATGTAAATGAACTGACTATCGATATGGGTGAAAAAGGTAAAAATTCACTTCAAATTCTTTTTGACAAAGCTTATAAAAAAAATCTTATTCCTAAAAGAGTAGAAGTTTCGATTATTTAATTCATAACTAAAAAGGAGTTAATGATTATGATTCAAAGAAAAAAAACTAACCTCGTAATTCTACTGCTTTTTTCAGTTTTAATGATTGGTTGTTCTGCTACTCAGGAACTCACATACCAAAAACAACCAGGCTATGAAAATGTAAAAGCAAGTCAATTTGATAATGGAAAGATGTGGACTTTCGACTATCCGCCAATTGATTATTTCAAAAAAGAGTATGGATTTGAACCAACGGCAGAATGGTTGGAGAATGCAAGACTTGGAGCATTGAGATTGCCGGGTTGTTCTGCTTCATTTATATCTGAAGATGGTTTAGTGATGACAAATCATCACTGCATACGTTCTGCTCTTGATAGAGTTAATCTTGAAGGAGAAAATCTTCCAGAAAATGGTTTTTTTGCAAGAACATTGGAAGAGGAAAGAAAGATACCAAATTACTATGTGGATCAACTTGTGTTAATTGAAGATGTAACTGATCAAGTAAAAGCAGCTTTTGAATCTGGAAAAACTGACGAAGAGAAAGTGCAAAAGCGTCAAGCAAAAATTTCCGAACTTGAAAAAGAATATTCAAAAAGAACAGGACTTATCTGCAACGTTGTAACATTCTTTAATGGTGGAAAATATTCCATTTATGGTTACAAAAGATACAATGATGTTCGATTAGTATTTGCACCAGAGACACAAGTTGCATACTTCGGTGGCGATTATGATAACTTCACTTATCCAAGATATGATATTGATTTTGCATTCTTGCGAGTCTACGAAAATGATAAGCCACTAAAAACGAAAAATTATTTTAAGTGGAATCCAGATGGTGCAAAAGAAGGTGATGTTATTTTTGTAATTGGTAATCCCGGAAGAACGAATCGTTTATACACTATTTCTCAATTGAATTTCTTGAAAGATTATTCATATCCCTATACTCTAGATTTATTGAATAACTTAACAATAATTTATTCTGACTTTTTGAAAAAGTATCCCGACAAGAAGTTGAAATATCAATCAACACTCTTTGGATTTTCAAATTCGCTTAAAGCATTTACAGGTTATCTTGGTGGACTAAAAGATCCATATCTTATGGCGAAGAAGATTGACTTTGAAAAGAATTTCAGAAATATCATAAATTCTAATACAAATTGGAAAAAGAAATATGGTAGCATTTGGACTGACTTAGCTGAGTTTCAGAAAGAAAAAGCAAAGTATTTTTATAAAGTTAATGCTTTGTCGTTAAGGGGTCGTGCGGGAAAATCTTTATATTTTCAAATAGCCTCTGATCTTGTAGAGTTTGCCGAGCAAGTAAAACTTCCAGATGAGAAACGAGCTCCAAGATTTAAGGATTCGGTTCTTGCTAATACCAAGGAAAAATTATTCCCCTCAGATATTGAACCTGAAATTCAACTTGTTACTTTAGAAATTCAACTTGAAGAATTATCAAAAGCTTTTGTCAAAGATTTGAAAGCATTGAATGATTTGTTAGCTGGTATGTCACCAAAATTAGCTGCTAAAAATCTCGATGCAAATACTATTGTAATGAATAAAGAAAAAGTAGCTCAACTTCTTGATAATCCTAGTGAAATTCTAACATCCAATGATCCATTCATAAAATTTGTCCGTGAAACTAGATCATTAGCTCAAGACTTAACAAAAAAATATCAAGATATCCAACAGAAAGAACAGGCAAAAGTTCAGTTACTTGGATATGCTATATATGATGTGTATGGCACATCTCTACCACCAGATGCTACATTTACTTTAAGAATTTCAGACGGCGTTGTCAAAGGTTATGAATATAATGGAACAATTGCTCCTCCAATCACAACATTTTATGGAATGTATGATCGTTACTATTCATTCAAAGGTTATGCTGATTGGGATTTGCCTGAACTCTGGAGAAATCCACCAAAAGAATTCGACTTAAATGTTCCACTAAATTTTGTTTCTACTGCAGATATTATCGGTGGTAATAGTGGAAGTCCACTTGTTAATATAAAGCTGGAAGTGGTTGGACTAGCTTTCGATGGTAATATTGAAAGTTTACCAGGTAACTTTATTTTTGATGATACAAAAAATAGAACTGTTGCTGTTCATACAGCTGGAATAACAGAATCGTTACAAGATATTTATAAAGCCATTCGACTTGTAGAAGAATTAATAAATGGACGTATACCACAGTAAAAATTTTAATAGGTTGCCTCATAATTTGTAATAATAAACTTATAAAGTTGTGAGGCAACCTTTTTCGTCAATTTTTGAAATTGACTTTATAAGATCCATAAGAAAAACAATAAAGACTATTAAGTTTTACTAGATTGAATAAAAGAATCTGGAAGCTTAGAGAAGTTAATTACTTGCCAGCCCGAAAGTTCGAAGCAATTACCTCTTGAATGTCGGATTTAAATGCATTTTCATATTGAGCATCAAAAACATATGCTTTTATTTGAAACTCGTACTTCCCTGATTCATTAATTCCTTTGTATATCACTTCTACAGGTTTATTTATGGAATTATAAATTGAAAGAGAAATAATTTCGAAGATTTTATTTTTAATTTTACTAACTTCCTCGCTTGAAGAAATTTCAATGTTAAAAGTAACGCTCTTACTCCTGGTAATTACACTTAAGTTCTCAATTGGTTCCGAAAGAAAAATCTGATTTGGAAGGGAAATTAAAGTATCATTCTCTGTAATAATTTCTGTCGTTCTAAGATTTATTGATTTAACTTTACCATATAAATTCTGCACGCGTATTAAATCTCCTGCTTTGAAAATTTTGTCTTGATAGATAAAAAAACCACCTGCAATGTTTTTTAAAGTTCCTGCTGGAGCAATGATCAAATATATGAACAGTAAAAAGATTAAAACATACAAAGCAGAAGAAAAATAATTAAGCAAAAGGTAAAGTATAAAAATCATTGAAAGCAACCAGACTGAACTTTGAATAATTGATTTCAGAATTTTGGCTTGATTAAATTTTTCCGAAAGTTTGTTTTTAACGAATAATTTTTTGATAAACTGGTTTATCACAAAGGCTAGAAGAAGTATTAAAATAATCCAAATAAATTTCCATAATGTACTGTGAAAATTGCCTTTCCATTGGTTCTCAATATTCTCACTTATCGTAATATCTTTTGTTTTTGTAGCGTTCGTTTCAATTTGCGAATCTTTGTATGAAAAATTGTAGTGAGTTTTTACAGACGAATCGGATCGTAAATCAATTGAATCACTTGTTGTTATATTGATTTGAAGAATAATTAGTGAAATAATAATTAGTTTCATACTTATTAAAAGATGCCTAATTTTCTTATTTCGATTTCAAGGGGCTTATAAATCGCTTGATTTATTGAATAAACTTTTTCGCCGTTCTCGTTAAGCGTTGCATGAACAAGATTAGCAGAAGTTAAGAAATTAAAAATTGCTTTAGACTCATCTTCACTCATTCTAAAGATTTCACAATGTTCCTTTGCTGTTAAACTTCCGTGTAGAATTAAATTTGAAAGTGTAAGAATTTTAACAATATGGAGATTTTGTATAAAACTTAAATCCAATTCTTCTAAAGGATTTATATAAATTGTATTGTTTTTGAATTCCTTTATTGACTTTAACCAATAGAATAATGCTGCTGTTATGTTTCCTTCTGTAACTTTAAATAATTTGTTGAAAAATTCGTCCTCGAGAATTTTTTGTACCTCTTGGTTGGAAAAATGGTATTTGATTTTTTTCTTGAGTAACAAACTATCACCTGCAAGAAACTCAACTTTGTAATTAAAAGTATTCTGTCGTTTCATTATAGCATCATAAATCTCCTCTTTTCGCAAATTTTCTGTCTTAATTTGATGTGTGAAATAGTTATCAATAAAAATGATTTTATTGAGTAATTGCCAAGCATGAAAAGAAATGGATACAATCCAGAAAATTTTATGATTAGTTTCGGAGATTAGAAGCAAAAGTTTTTTTAATGCATCAAGTCCATTTGTTTTTCGTAAGAAAAGTTTATGAATGTCTTCGAGAACTATGATTTGTGCTGGTGGGTTAATCAGTAGTTCACTAATTAAATCATTAAAACTATGAACATGCTCATATTTAAATATTCTTTTTAATTCATTGAGTAATTTACTTTCAGAATAAATTGTAGACTTAAAGACATAGGTTATGTAGGATGACTCATCAACAAAATTCAATAGAAAATTGGAAATCAAACTACTTTTACCAGTTCCAGTTTCTCCTATGATTGAACATGAAGCAGGTTGCTCGCATTTAGAACGTTCATAAGCTTCTTTTAGCAGTTCTTTTTCATTTTTTCGACCAACCAGTATTTCAGGAAAATCGGTCGTAGTATAGTTAAATAAGCCACGATAAATTTGTGGAAGTGAATTATATACATCTTGGTTAAGTTGAGTTTGATTGTAAGAATATAGAATTATACTTCTACCTTCTAAATCTAATTTAGCTGGACCTTTAACTTCTTCAAAAGATTTTTTAGTAATTCCTTTAATTGAAGAGATTATTTGTGAAAACTTTATTTGTGATTTGTTGATTATGAAATTAAATATGAACTGCATCGTGATGGTTAATTTTTTCAAATTAGTTGGCTCTTCTTTTTGTTTTTCAGCTTCAGCTGCTTTTTCTTTGAAAATATCTTTGAGATTGGATATTTGATCATCGATTTTTTTGATCAAAGTCAGTTCAAACTCTATCTGGAAATTTTCTATTTGCTTATTCCAGGTTTTGATTTTTTCAAGAAGTAAGCTTATAGGTGATTTAACATGTTCATGGATTATTCTTGAAATCTCTGATGATTTTTCTTGAATTGAATCAGAATTTATTGTTTCGTCTATTTCCTTAAAGGCGACATTAAAATGAAATTTAACGATGTTTTCAATGTTTTGAAGCTCTGATAAAGAGTTATTAATCTGTGCTGTTATTAACTTTTGGAGCTCCAAAATTTCTGGTAAAATTTTGATTTCAAAATAATTTTGAACTATTTCCAGATAGTGCAGAGGTTTAAGTGGAATATATTGAGTTTGAGTGTGTATTTTCTCGATGTCTTTCTCATTAAGTACTTTCAGATCTTTGTGTGCTTTGAATTCTTCTATTACCTGTTTGAAGTGTTCTTTAAGTAATGAACTTAAAGTTACTGTTGATTGGTTATGCTGGTTATCAAAAAGTTTTAATTTTTCTCTATTCCTTACTAGAAATAGAATTTCATCGTAAGACTTTTTGATGAAAGAAATAAATTCAGAAACATTTTCAAATTTGTGATAGTTATCTTTTGAAATTTCTTTGTCAATTTTTCTAATAAGACTAATTAATTGTTGATTTTTATTTCTTAGATCTTCATAAATTTCATCGAATTGATATACAATTGTATCATCAATTAAATCTTTTATCTTTCCCATAATTTGAATTGTCCTGGCGTCACGCTGACAAATTCCTAAGAAACCTTGAAGATAGTTTTTCCAGTATCTCAAGGTCTCACGAGTTGATTCTTTCGTATTTTCTGTTTTTTCAATTAGCCGAGAGAATTGAAACTTTCTGAGATTTATCTCAATAGTGCCCGCTTTGTTGAGAGTTTCTAAAAATTCGTTAAATGGATTCGAAAATGCATATTGAAGTCGCGTACATGTGTTAATTGTAGAAGTGTTTACTTCTTCTTGAATTGAAGTAATTTCTTGCTTCAATTTTTCATGAATCTCGTTGAGTTTGTCTATGGCAATTGTTGAAATTGCTTGTATTTCTTTATATGCAGAAACTAAATTAAGTAATTCCTCAAGATTTTTATTTACATCATCAAAAATTGTTTTAATTTTTCTGAGTGTGTTTAACCTCTCCATTCCAATAATGAAAGCAACCTCTTTCATCTCCTGAGAAATCTGATATTCAAAATAGTATTTTATAAGAGTCAAGTAAGGTATTTTTCTTTTAAGACGTGATTTTATTCCAAGGATGTGTCGAAAATTTAAATCTAATCGCTTAAAAATTTTGAAGCCTCTAACAACTAAATTATCACTTTCAAAATATTCATATTTATCCTGTTCCTGTTCAACTATTATGTATTCCGGGGAGTTATTACAATAAATCTCTAATTTATCAAATAAACTTTGCAATAAACTTTCCGCTTCAAAAAAACTTTCTTCAAGTTTTAATCGATTTAAACTTAAATCAGCAAACCAACGAGCTAATTCTTGTTGTATCTTCAGAATTTGAGACTTTAGATTTTTGCCCGACGCTCTTTGTTCAATTATGAAACTTTTCAAGTTTCGATACTCATCAATGTATTTTTCTACAACCTGATAATAAAATTCGATTGATTGCTCACTTTGAGTATTGACAAAACTTTCAAATTCTTTGTGATACTTTATTAAAATTTCACGAAGAGACTTAACAAGATTACTTAATGTCTCACTTTCTATTTCAGGAACTTTAAATTTTTTATACTCAACAAATTCAATTTTTTGTGAAGGTTTAACTTCTTCGTGTGCTTCTTTCTGTTTTAATTTCATAAAACCGAATAATAGACTCACCAATGGAGAACCAATTAAAAAGTTTATAAAAATTAATGATGATGAAAAAGTATATACTATCTGACCATCTTGACCTAAATTATTTGTAATCAAACTTAGCAGAATTAGTATAACTGTACCCTGTGGAGTAAGCCCAAGCCAGAATGTGTTTTGTTTTGATTTGTCGTATTTCAAAACGGAAAGTGCGATCTTTGAAGAGATAAAATTGATGGTTAATCTTACAATAAAAATCAAAAGTACAGGTAAAATTAAAATTGGCAGTAGAGTGAAATCAAAACTTGAAGGAGTTAATGTGAAATAAATTAAGAAAATCAAAGGTGCATAATTTAAAATTGAATCTTTTACATCCTCAAATTCTTTAGTGTAATTACTGACGATAAAACCAAAAGTCAAAAATAAAACAGGGGAAATTAAATTTAATTGGGATGAAATTTCATTGCTCAATAAAATAAATCCTAGTAAAAGAATTGCTGATTCCTTTCCTGAAATTTTCAAGAAAGTATTAAACAATACTCCTAATATTATACCAGATATAATCGTAAGAATTAGACTGGATAAAATTTTTAATCCAACTAACAATACAGAATTTTCATCTGGGGAAATAATATGGTGAGATGCAAGTAAAGAAAGAGAAATAGGTAACGCTAATAATACAGATTTTAAGATCGACGTATTCAATAGAATTCTACTGATCAAAGAGTTTTCTTTCTGTTCTTCTATTACAGCAAAAGTTATTTCAGGTGAAGAGTCAATAAGGAAAATGGAAATTAAGAGAGTAATTACAAAGATGTGAATTGAATTTGAAGAAAAAAAAGTTGGTATAAGATTTTGTACTATTAAAAAGACAAATGGTAATGCAACTATAAAGAACAAAGAATTAACTAAAGTAAGTAAATATGATGATGATTTGATTTCTTTTGGTACGTTTATTTTATAACTACTTCCGATTATAAAAAACATTAATCCTAAAACTAAACCATATAAAACCTGATAAATATCCGAATAATCTTTGAAAAGAAGTGCAAAAGAATTAAAGTGAAAAATCAAATTCGAATAAGGGCCAAACAAAATTCCAGTTAAAATATATCCAGTTATTTTGGGAAGTTTAAACAAAGCTAGAAATTCACCAAGCGTAAATGATATAATTAAGACTAAGCCTATTGATAAAAGAGCCAATCCATTATTATCAAAGGAGAAATTTGACATTAAATTTATTAATGCTAATGAACCCAATAGTAAAATTATGGCAGATAAAAATTTACTGATACTTTTCATTTTAGTCTCAACTCATTCGACTCAATGAGAAATTTTTTCGTAAAAGATGTTGACAAAACTTCGCTTAGTACAACCACAAAAGCAAAAACTCCAAGTATGAATTGGTTAAATTCTGAATTATTTAATTGGTAGAAATTTAGTGCTAATGAAATTGCAATTAAACCTTGAGGATAAAATCCCAAACCTATCTTAAAACTGAAAGAGTTTTTATCATAACTCATTTTGTAAGCAAACCATCCTGAAAGATATACAACAATATATCTTAAAATTAGTATGGCAATAATCCCTGAAATAAAAAGAGACCAGCTAACAACTTTTATTTGACTTCCCAGAAAAATTAGAGCTAAAGGATAAAATACACTTTCAGCTTTTTCAAAAATTGAAGGTATAGTCTCCTTAAAAAAGATATTTCCGAGGACAAAACCGAATAATAAATTCATAATTATAGGACTAAAGTTTAGATAATAAGCTAAACCTGATGCAAAAATTATGAATGCAAAAAGAATGGTCGTAATTTGAAATTCGTTTGATTTTCTTTCAACAATGAAGAAGAAAATAAAGCTTAATATAAGACCAGTTAATGAGGAAATTAAAAAAATCTCTGCAGAACTTAATTGAAAATTTTTATGGACCATATTTTGAGTTAAAGAAAGAATAACTCCAAACGAAACAATACCTAAAAAATTGATTACTGGTATGATGGATGATATCGCATTAAAATTCTTACCTTCAATTTCATATCTTTCTAATAAAAATTTAATGACAGACGTGGAGGTTATCGTCGAAATAATTCCAACAAAACCAGAAATAAGCAAAATTTCATATTGTGATGTTTCAAATAATTTAACTCTTGAAAGAATAAAGTAAGAGCTTAAAAAGAAGGTAAGAAGTGGAAAGAGAAATTCCCATATCACTAGCAAAAGTTTTCCCAAATTAAATTTCAAGAAATCTTTAATTCTTAATCTAATTCCAGCAAGAAATCCTGAAAAACCAAGAACTATTGCAATAAACAGTTGAAGATTTGGAGTTGTTAAATCATTAATTACCAATGGTAAGTCAATGTTTATGAATTTGCTGGAGAAATTTTGAAAATATTTATTTAATAGTATTCCAAGAATTAGAAACTGCAAACCAAAAAGATTTAGTGGTTGATTTACGAATCGAAGGGTGATTTTAAAGGTGAGAAAAGCCAGAATGAGAAGAAGGAGATGTAAAATTGCATTCATTTTATTTAGTCTATTGACTATACAAATATGCAAATAGTGTTGTTAATTTCCATAAGGAATGTTTAAGTAACGTTTTGCCGCCTGGTGGGTATCACTCCAATTCTTAATCGATAAGACATAATTATACAATTTAATAGCTTCTTTACGGTTTCCCATTAAGTCGTAAACCATTCCGAGGTTCAAAGCAGCGGATGCTTGAAATCCTGACTCGTTACCTTTTTTATCAAGTTTTTTGCTAAGTTCAACACATTGATTGAAATAATAAGCAGACGAATCGTATAATCCCATAAATCGGTAATTTAGCCCAATGTAATATGATGCCTCCCTCATCGCATTTTTATTGTATCCTGCTTTACCTTCTAATCCACTGTCATATATCACCTGAAAAACTTTTGCAGCAGTAGTGTAATCGCCTGATCGTATGAATGTTCGACCAAGGTATCTGTGAAAAACGGGATTATTTGGATACTTACTATTAAGTATACGTGCATAATTTTTGGCTTCGTAAATATCATCTTCGTAGTTATAATATGCCATTAAAAGAAAATACATTGCTTCGGTTGATGCATACTGAGCATAATCTGCAGCAAGCTTTAATTGTTCAAGTCCTTTTTGTTTATTCCCTTTTGGAAAGAAAATCATTAAAGGTTTGATTAATGGAAACTCTTCCGGTATAACTTCAGCAAAGTAGTTATAAATGCCCATTCCAAAAAGGATATCATAATTTGTTGAATCAATTGACCAGGCAAGGTTAAGAATTGACAGAGCTTCTCTTCCATCGTCAGCGGCTTTTAACCAACTATCTCTAAGTGCTCTTAATCTTCCTCTAAAACCGATTGCACCTCCTTTGAAGAAGATTGCATCAAAATTTTTATCATTTCTCTCTAACAGTTGATCACAAAAATAAATTACGTCTTCGAGCTTTTCGAAAAAGAGTTCATCATAAGATTCATTGTCTGGGTCAAGAATAATTTTCCACCAATCGATCATGGCAATGAAAAATTTCCCTGCAGGATTATCAGGATAGTTAAGAGTGATTTCTTTGAAGATTACTTCTGCAGAATCAAATTGAATGTTATAAATGTAATCAATACCTTTTCGAATTTTTGTTTTGAGATTTTCCGAGCTCGTAATACTCTCTTGATTGTTGTAAGCAATTAGTTCAGTATTCAGAGCAATTAGTAGAGTAATAAAAAATAATTTGGTTAAGTAAAAGGTTCTCATAGTAAATTCTATATAAAAACTTGTTAAAGATTCATTAATCTTAGTGGTTTATAAAATAAAAGACAAAGGATAAAATTATAGTTTTTACACTCTTTCATCATAAATAAATAAATCCTGCAAACAAAAAGAAAGTAAAATTAATTTGAAAAATCTTGTTTGCAGGATTTCAGAATTTGTTGTAATTCTTATATCTCAGACAATTATAAAGAACTTAAAATTAAAGTTATCTTTTAACAACTCTCATGTTTACTATAGGTTGAAGTTTGTATTCAAACTCTGCAGTTTGATATGCCTCAGTGCCACTTCCTGTTGTTTTGATATTTTTAACCCAAACTTTAACGTAAATGCTATCTTGTGTTTTTAGTAAATAGACATTGTCTTTAACGACTGAAATAGAACTCAATGTTGGTTCTTCAAGTGTTTCAACTAAGTCAAAACCTTCTTGTTTTGTTTTTGGGACAAGAGAGAATTTTGTTTTTCTTGCGCCAGGTGAACCAGCCTTTACATCAGGAGAGAAAAATGTCAAAACATTATTTTCAAGTCTCATATGTAAATCAATATTTGGATAATTTGCGCTGCCAAAGGAATATTGAGTACCTGCACCGGTGGATATGTTCCATCCATAGCCTGAACGCGCAGGTCCTGTCGCTTTAAATTCATCAATTTGACCTGTCCCATAAAACACGCCGGCAAATATTACTGAGCCAAAGGGAGTGCTTCTCTTACCATCTTGATTTTCAGCATAAACGTAGGTTTTGTATCTAATTCCTCTTTGAATGTTTGCAAGGGTTCTTTTCCTCGATTCAATTTTAGGTATAAATACCGAATCAAATTTGGAAATTGGTTGACCCAAATTATCAACTCGATATGTTACAACTAAATAGCCTTTAAAATTAGCATCATCATGTTGTGGAGATTTATCCCAACTAATTATTGCAAAGCTTTCACCACCGGCAACTGCATCAACGGTTACGTAAACATTTGCTGGTGGGTTAGGTGCTGGGGTTGGTTGAGCAGGTTCAGTAACATTTTCTTTACAAGCCCAGAACATAATAGATAGAATAAAAATTAATATTGAACTTGTTGAAATCGATTTTCTCATGATACCTCCATTGTTTATTGATTATTTAATCTTTCATTGAGAAATACTTTAATATTATCCATATGAATGCGGATTTGTTCCATCGAATCTCTTTCACGAATTGTTACTGTTTGATCTTCTAAAGTTTGGCTATCAACAGTTATACAGTAAGGTGTGCCAACTTCATCTTGCCTTCGATATCGACGTCCAATTGCTCCTTTGTCATCGTAAAATGACCGAAAATATTTTCTCAAATCTTCAAATATATTTCTTGCAATTTCTGGCATTCCATCTCTATTTACAAGTGGAAAAACACCAACTTTTATTGGTGCAAGTTTTGGATGAAATTTCAATACTACACGTTTTTCTCCACGAACTTCTTCCTCATGATATGCATCTATTAGAAATGTCATAAAACTTCGACTTGCACCGGCTGAAGTTTCAATGATGAATGGAATGTACTTTTCTTTTGTCTCGTCGTCATAGTATTCGAGCATTTTACTGGAGTAATTTGAATGTTGAGTTAGATCAAAATCGGTTCTGTTGTGAACTCCTTCTATTTCTCCCCATCCAAAGGGAAATTCGTATTCAATGTCAACAGCAGCGCGAGCATAATGAGCTAATTTATCTTCAGGGTGTGGAGAAAATTGCAGTTTTTCTTTTTTCAAACCAAGTTCAATAAACCATTTCATTCTCTCTTCTTTCCAATACTCGAACCACTTCATATCTTCTCCAGGGCGTACAAAATACTGCATTTCCATTTGTTCAAATTCACGAGTGCGAAAGAGAAAGTTTTTTGTATTAATTTCATTTCTAAAAGCTTTACCAATCTGAGCAATACCAAAAGGAATTTTCTGTCGAGAACAATTTAGAACATTAAGAAAGTTAACAAAAATACCTTGTGCTGTTTCAGGTCTTAAATAAACAACGGCAGCATCTTCTTCAACCGGACCAACAAAAGTTTTAAACATTAAGTTAAATTGCCTAGGTTCAGTGAACTTGCCATCTTCCATACATTTAATTGCGCTTCTTCCCTTGTATGCAGGATTTCCACACATGGCATCTTCAAGTTGGTCTGCCCGGAATCGAGCTTTACATTCTTTACAATCAACCATAGGGTCTGTAAAGTTAGCAACATGTCCTGAAGCTTCCCAGACTTTCGCATGCATCAAAATTGCAGCATCAATACCTTCAATATCTTCACGTAATGTCATAGTTTGCCACCATTCCCTTTTAATATTATTTAATAATTCAACTCCAAGTGGTCCGTAGTCCCAGCAACCGTTTAATCCACCATATATTTCAGATGATTGAAATACAAATCCTCTTCTCTTTGAAAGTGAAACGATTTTATCAAGATTTACTTTCAACCTTTCCTCCAAATTAGTTTATACTATTTTTCAAGATATCGAATGCTGTTTTTGTTAGCAAACAGGTTTTTAATGAGTTAAAAAGTCTAGGTGGTTTTTATTTATCCCTTAAAAATTTTTTCTAATTTAAACAGTATCTCTTTATCAAGACTTAAATCAAATTTTTTAAGTATTAAACTCCCTATTTTCATATAAACTTGGGCTAGTTGATTGTTAATCTTTTTGAGGGCTATTAAGTTTTGTTTAATTGTTTTGAGATCGCCTCGTACAATTGGACCTGTGAGAGAATTTGCAGGATTGTATAATTCAACATTAGTTAAGGTTGACTTTAAAAGTGTAATAAAAGATGATAAAATTTGTTTGTTTTGAAAATGTTCGTTTATTTCCTCTAATAAGAAGACAGAATAGTTTGATATCAAAACCGCAAAAGCATGATATAGTGATTTTTCATTTTTATTTAGAACGATAAACTTACAACCCAACAATTTACAAAGTCTTTTCCCGAAATTAATAGCGTAAGATGAGTCACTTTCAATTGCACAGGTTACTTCAGAAAAATCTATGTAATCATTTTTATTTGCGAAACTCCAATTAGGATGAAGTGAAAAGACTTTTGCACCATTCCTTTTTAGGGGCTCAAGTATATCCGAGCTAAGTGCACCTGATGTATGAAAAATAAATTTTCTTTGAAGATTTATTTTTGCTCTTAACAAATCTTTCACAATCTGAATAATAAACCTATCTTGTACAGAAATCAGAACAAAGTCAAATTCAAATGAAATTTTCTCAAGACGAGTTATAGCTAAGTTGCATCCTATTTTTTTTGCAAGATTTTTAGCGGATTTACTGTTTATGTCAACTATACATTTAACTTTTATATTTGATTTGTGAAAGGCAAATGCGAAACTGCTCCCAACTCGACCTGCACCAATTATAACACAACTTAAATTATTCATATTTCTTTTTTGTAGAACGCTGCTGAAAGGTATCCTACAACTTGGTGTTTATTTCCACTTGCTTCGCTGGAATCGTTTCTATAAAGTACTTTGGAATTGTTTGCACCAAGTAATTTGGAAGCATACATTACTGCAACCATTGGCCCACCACCACAAGCTTGAACTGATTCTTCTTCCAGTTCTTGCATCAATTTATCATAATCAAAATTGTTTACTAATAATTCAACCCTTGAATCTAGTGAATTAGCAATTTCATGAGTAAAATAGTGGGAAAGATCAGAACTAGCAACGAGTAAAATGTTTTTGTTCTTTAGAATTTCTGATAATGTTTCGGCAAGGGCAAAAGTTAAATCACGACTTTGATCGCCCATGACTATTGGTAAAATTTTAAAGTCAGCTAATACCATTTGTAAGAAAGGAAGTTGAACTTCAAGAGCATGTTCGCGTCCATGTCCCCTTTTTGTGATTTCAATAATGCTACTGTATTCTTTTAGTTGCTCTCGAAGGTCTACATCGACATAAACGATACCTAATGGTGTTTGATAAGCTAAACCATTATAAATTGAAACAGCGCGAAAGTATTCATAGTGACTGGGTGAGATTATAACGACAGTTTCAAAACTTTTATCCTTCAGTAATTTATAACCAAAAGCTGCAGTTTTTCCTGAATAAAAGTAACCAGCGTGGGGCGAAATTAACCCTAAAATTTCTCCTCGAATATTTTCTGGATGAGCTTCATTAAATAAACTTTCGAGATGTTTTTTTAGTTTTAAGGATTCTTTATCGTAGAACATTCCTGCTACTACTGGAGGTCTTATTTCGGTTGTTACCATAATTCATTCTCCTATATCATATTCTGAAAAAACTTCTGCACTAAAAATTTCGATAATAGTTTGTGGGTCTTTCCATTCATTTTTATCAAGACCGGCCTTTTTACAAGTATGTTCGAGAAATTCTATTTTATTCCAATTATACTTTGTAGCAACTTGTGGTAATAGGAGTCCATGAAAAACACCTTTCTGAACAATTAATCCGTGTTCACCAACTTTGATTTCATCAATCGAGTTAATTTTTTTGGGTTTTGATAGAACTGAAATTTCTATTTCTATTTCACTCAATTCTTCTAATGATAGAGGATAAAATCTCGGATCTTCAAAAGCAGATTTTTTTGCTACCTCATAGACAGTTTCATAGAGCGGTTTATTATTAATAATGTAACCTATACAACCTCTCAACTGGCCGTTAATGTTTAATGTAACAAAGACACCACATTGTTCATTTAACGCTGGTGAAAAATACTGATTACTGTCAACAGTTTTTAATCCAAATTCTTCTTCGATAGATTCTCGAGCAATTTTTAATAGTGTTTTTTTATCTTCAATGTTCAGTTTCATTTCTTTTCCATTATAGTTTATATGCAATTAATTCTTTTTTGTTTTTAATGAAATAGAGTATGTCATCGTAAATAAAAAATGAATCTGGTACTGGTGCAGGTGTTGCTGAATTTATTGTTTCTGTATGTAATATTTTCTGGGAGTATTGATTGATAATAAAAAGTTTGTTTATCAAAAATGCCTCGGAAGCTTTATCATAAAAATTAAAGATCAAAAAATCTTTGAAAAGTATGTATTCAATGAATGCATTATATTTTGAATTGATTGCATGATTACGAATCAGATTTATTAAAACCTCGTTCTCTAGTTGGGAGATTGGAGAACTAAACAAATAACGTGAATAATTTTTTTCTGGAATTAAATTCAAATAAGGTTTTGCATCTTCTTCATTACCAAGTGAAGATATGATTTGTCCCGATTCTTTTTCGAGTTTAAAGTATTCCTTCGATTCGAAATTTTGTTTGTATGCATAAATGAAATTATCATCACAGGCAAAATAGGTAAGTTCATGATTTATCCAATCGATGGTTCCATCGATTAAGTTCACAGCAATTATTTTTTTATGTAATGGCATATCGGGCTTTTCGAACATATGTAGAAAGAGCAAATTTGATTTGGTGTCTTCGATTCCTGTCCAAAATTTTTCATCAAGAAACCTTTTATTTTTCCAGAAAACAGAACCCGTGTTTTTATCGATACATGAAAAAAATACTTCCATTTTTTCAATGTTTCTCTCTTCAATAACGATTTGGTCTAAATCAGTCATAATTAATCGCCATATGTTCCAATTCTGCGAGTAACTGAAAAGTTTTTGTGGATTATTCATTTTTCCCTTTTTCTATCACTCTCATTCAAAATTTAGAAATTTATTTTATTTAATGCTAATCAAACGAAAGATCATTACTTTGATGTAAAATTTTAATGGTTTTTTCTTGAGGGTTGAATAAAATCATTTTTTATTTTTTTATCTTAGTAAATATTTGAACTAACTAAAAGATTAATGATGAAGACATCTAAAAATTTTCTCCTTCTTTTCGTATTTACTTTACATTTTAACTTTGTTAACTCAGCTTTTTCTCAACCAGCCGGTTGTACACTTAGTGGAATTGTAAAAGATTCTGTTACTGGGCAATCTATTATTGGTGCAAGTGTAATTGTCTTTAAAGATTCGAATTTTAAGAACACACCTTACAAAGGTACAATAACTAATCGGTATGGATTTTATTCGATTCCTGGAATAATGGAAGGTAAGTATTATGTAGTTGTTAGAAGTCTTGGTTATCAATCGAGCTATAAAATTATAGAAGTAAAACCAGAGCAAGTATCTATAAGACTGAATTTCGAGTTAGTTGAAGAAGAGTTTATACTGCCTGAAGTAGTCATAAGAGAAAAAAGAGAGAGTGAAGTTGCCAATCAAATTAGTGTTGTGAACATATCGCCAGAATTAATTAAACAGTTACCTTCGATGACTGGTGAAGTTGACTTATTCCGAACTTTACAGTTAATTCCTGGAGTAAAAGTAGCTACTGAAATATCAAGTGGTCTATACATTCGTGGTGGTTCACCTGATCAAACTTTAACTCTTGTCGATGGTGTTATTATTTATAATCCCACTCACCTTGGAAATTTTGCTAGTACATTTAATACCGATGCGATTAGCGACATAAAATTAATCAAAGGAGCATTTCCTGCGAATTACGGTGGTAGACTCTCCAGCGTTATTGACATAAAATTGAGAGAAGGTTCAAGAGAAAAGTTTAAAGGTAAGTTAATGATTGGAATGGTAAATAGTGGATTTATGGTAGAAGGACCTATAGGAAGCAATTCAACAATTATGATTTCTGGTCGAAGACTTTATTATGATCAACTTCAAAATCGACTTTATTCTGCAACAGCTTTACCACGTTATAATTTTTATGATCTAAATTCTAAAATTACATGGAATTTAAATGAATCAAATTGGTTTACAGTTAGTGCATTGTTAGGAAAAGATAAACTTTATGCTGGAGAAAAAAGCGCAATTGGTTATGATATTAGCTGGGGAAACAAAACAATAAACTTAAGTTGGACTACTATTTCATCACCTGTCTTGTTTTCCATTAATTCAATTAGTTATAATACCTATGATTTTGAAGTATACTTACAAGACCGACAAGGATCTTCAAGAAATTATTTTTCTTCAAGTAGTCTAAAAGATATTTCATTTAAGAGAGAAACTGAATTTTTCCCATCTGATGAAAATAAAGTTAAATTTGGTGCTGAAGTATCAATTCACAATTATGTCTTAACTTCTAGTGATTTTTATCTGGACGAACTTTCTAGAAGTATTAATGCTAACAATAGACAAGTTTCCCTTGAAGGCGTGCTTTATGCTACTAATGAATGGAAAATTTCCCGATTGTTTTCAACAAATATTGGTGGACGTCTTTATTATTTCAAAGAACGAAAAAAACTAACAATCGAACCACGTCTTTCTTTTACAGTTATACCATTTGAATATTTTTACATTAGAACTGGTTATGCGAGAGCTCATCAATTTCTGCATCTTATCGTTCGCAATGATATTTCATTGCCAACTGACCTCTGGTATCCTTCGAACGAAAAAGTTGAACCTGCCCGATCGGATCAAGTTGTGCTGGGCGCTGAGACTTTTCTTTTTGATGGAATTTATCAAATATCAGTCGAAGGATATTATAAATTTATGTCAAACTTACTTGAGTTCAATCCTGAAGCAAATTTCAGTCTCGAAACCAAAATTGAAGACCAACTAATTGTTGGAAAAGGTGAGGCGTATGGAATTGAATTTTTTCTGAACAAGAGAGCAGGTGACTTGAATGGTTGGATTGGCTATACACTTTCCTGGACTAAAAGAAAATTCAACCAACTTAATCGAGGAAGAGTATTTTTTCCCCGATATGATAGACGGCATGATTTTTCAATTGTTTTGACATATTCATTTTTTCAAAATTGGAATCTCTCGGCAACATGGGTTTATGGGACAGGGCAAGCTTATACATTACCAACAGGTCAATATACTTTAATTGGTGTTGGTGATAATTACACGGGAGTTCGTTTTGATTACTTAAGTAAAAATACATATCGATTACCTGATTATCATAAACTTGATATTAGTCTTGCTTACAAGTTCAAATTCAAAAGCGCATCCATGCAAGCGTCGCTTAGTATTTTCAATGTTTACAATAGAAGTAATCCATTTGCACAATACATATCATATGAAGTTGATCCAAAGACGGGCGTCAAAACGCCAAAACTTAAACAGATAACTCTTTTCCCATTTATTCCAGCTTTATCCTTAAGTGCAAGTATTTGAGGACCTGGAGATGAAGTTTAAAAAAGCGATAATCTTAACTGGCATAATAACTGTAATTATTCTTTTCATTTCTGGTTGTGAAAAAGTGGATGTTGTAGAAATTGATTTACCTTATCATGAAAAAATTGTTGTTCAAGGTTTTTTAGTAGAGAATCAAACATTTAATGGAGTGACTTTTACAAAAACTCTTCCTATTGACGAAGTGTATTCAATTAGTAAGGCTGAACTGAAAGATGTTACAGCGTATTTGAAGCAAGGTGTTCGAGTGATTCCATTAAAATATCAGTCAAATGGATTATATCAACCACTTAATTCATTTATACCTCAAAAAGAATCTGTTTATGAATTATATGCAAAATGGATGGATAAAAATGTTTATGCAAAAACTTTTATTCCTGCCAATCCAAAGATTAAAAAGGCTTATTATGTTACGAACGGTTCTGGTACATTTATTCAAGCAGAAATTCAAAATCAAGTTGGAGCGATCTTTGGTGCAAAGTATGTAATCATGGAGGGTAGTACTGTTTTGTATGAATCTGAGGACATTTTTTCTGTAAATGAACCTGTTAATGATCCATTAAAGGTAATAACAGTTAGAACTCCTATAATCCCTAAAGAGCTTGTTAATACATTTCGCAATAAAATCTCAATTAAAGTCTACGCTTTTGATAAACAATTTCAAAACTACTTTAAAACTAAAAAGTATAGCTTTCCTATTAAAGATTCTTTCGTTCAAAGTGGTGGCGATGTAGAGTGGAATATAATTGGCGATGGTATTGGTTTGTTCATTGGATATTCAACTACAACTTTGTTGGTTAATTAAAGAGGTTTATAATGGTTAAGTTAAAATTTATTTCCATTCCAGGCTTGATTTTATGTTTGTTGTTTACATCAGGATGCTTGAAAGATAATCCAATTGAACAATTAAAGGATATGAAAGACTCAGAGGAATTACTTGTTTACTTTGAAACGCATGGTGATTACATCAATAATGCATCGCAAATGCCTTCTTATTTAAAAGCGAGTGAAGTGTATCAGAATCTCAATAATTACTTAATAATTGATATTCGAAGCAGAGAAAAATTTATTGCTGGTCATATACCCAATGCTATTAATCTTAAAGAGAAAGATTTATATGATTTTGTCTTGTCTAGAAAAGATTCAGCATACTCGAAAATTGTTATCGTTAGTGAAACTGGACAGGAGTCGTCTTTTGCAACAGCTTTATTAAGATTAGCGGGCTTTAATAAAGTGTACTCACTTCAATTTGGAATGGCTTCCTGGCATAATGATTTTTCAAACGAATGGAATGAATTAGTGAAAAATGGGCTAATGTTGGGTATGTATGATTTTACTAATTATCCAAAACCTGATTATCAACCAATGCCAGAAATCGATCTTGGTTCGGGAAAAACAACCGAGATTGTTTCTTCTAGAGTAAAATTCTTATTGAATGAAGGTTTTGCTAAAGCACGAATAGATATTGATGAAATAATGGCGACATACAATGTTCAGAAAAAAACTCTCGATTATTATGTGATATGTTATGCTCCCACCAGATTATATAATATTCGTGATAATGGACATCCGCCAACGTGTGTTAGATATGAGCCATACAATGATCTAAAGAGCTCAACTTATCTACAAACGCTTCCTGTTGATAAACCAATTGCAGTTTATGATGATACAGGTGAAATATCAGCCCATGTTGTAGCATATTTGCGAACTTTAGGTTATAACGCTTATTCAATTAATCTTGGTGCTAATGGAATGTTTGGTTTAGATCAAATTAATTCACCAAGAATTATTCGATTGAGGCCAGGTGATATTATGAATTATTCCTATCAAACAGGGGATTGAGTCGATTTTTAATAAGAATAAAAGACTAGTCTGAAGAATTATTTGATCTACTTTTCAATAAAGGATATGACTCAGGTAAAAGATAAAAAAATAATTATACGTGGGGCGAGGCAGAATAATCTAAAAAATATTAGTCTTGAATTGCCTAAAAACAAATTAATTGTTTTTACTGGTGTCAGTGGTTCTGGTAAGTCATCACTTGTTTTTGACACAATTTACGCAGAAGGACAAAGACGGTATGTAGAAAGTCTTTCTGCCTATGCTCGTCAATTTTTAGAAAGGATGCCACGTCCTGATGTAGACTCAATAAGTGGAATTGCACCTGCAGTTGCTATTGAACAAAAGCCACCAGCTCGAAATCCAAGATCAACTGTTGGAACTACTACAGAAATTTATGATTACTTACGTTTACTTTATGCCCGAATCGGTAAGACGTATTGTGAAGTTTGTGGAGAGATTGTACAAAAAGATTCCACTCATACTGTTATTGAAAAATTAAAAACATTTCCTGCTGAAAGAAGATTACTAATCACTTTTCCTCTCCCAATTCATGAAAAACGAACACTAAAGGAAGAATTTAAATACATTCTAAGCAAGGGATTTTTCAGAATTTATCATGAGGGGGAGATCTATGATTTAAATGAATCACTAAATTATAAATTTCGAAAAGAGAGTGTTCGAGTTATCGTAGAAAGAGTTTCACTTGATTTGGAAAATGTTGATACAATTTATAGTGACTCCATCGAAACAGCTTTTAACGAAGGTGAAGGTAGACTCATATTAGTTGAATATGACAATAAAGTTGAGTATTCATTTTCAAAACGTTTTGAGTGTCATGATAAGGTATACATAGAACCGGAACCAAGATTGTTCTCATTTAATAATCCATTTGGTGCATGTCCAGCATGTCAAGGATTTGGAAAAACAATAGGGATTGATTATGACTTGGTAATTCCTGATAAAAACAAATCTTTAGAATCTGGTGCTATTGAGCCATTTACAAAGAGGCATGCTTCAGAATTTCAACGTGAAATGATTCGTGCTGCTGTGCGGTGTGGTGTGAGAACTTCTGTGCCATTTAAAGATTTAACTCCTGAAGAGCTCAAGTTTGTTTTTGAAGGTAATCGTGATTTCATTGGTTTGAAAAAGTTTTTTGAAAAGATGGAATCAAAAAAGTATAAAATTTTCTATCGCGTATTTTTGAGTAAGTATCGGGCGTATACAACTTGTCCGGATTGTGGTGGCTCAAGGCTCAGGAAAGACGCATTAAATGTTCGAGTTGCAAACAAAAAAATCTCTGAACTGATAAATATTCCACTTGATTCACTATTGCATTTTTTCTTGAATATTAATTTGGATGAATACGAATGGAAAATTGCTGAAAGAATAATTGAGGAGATTATAAAACGATTAAAGTTTTTAGTTGATGTTGGTATTGGATATTTAACTCTCGATCGACTTTCTAACACACTCTCAGGTGGGGAAACACAAAGGATTAATCTGGCATCTATTCTTGGCTCGTCAATGGTTGGTGCAATTTATATTCTGGATGAGCCATCCATTGGACTTCATGCTCGAGATAATTCAAGATTAATAAATGTTTTACATCAACTTAAAAATCTTGGTAATACTGTTCTTGTTGTTGAACACGATCCAGAAATGATCAAAGAAGCAGATTTTATCGTTGATATGGGTAAAGGGGCAGGAATCCATGGTGGAGAAATTGTTTTTGCTGGAAAATATGATGATTTATTAAAAAATAAAGATTCTTTAACAGGCAAGTACCTTTCTGGTCATTTAAGTGTTTCAATGCCTGCAAAAAGAAGACCTGTTACTTCATCGAAAATTAAGATAAATGGAGCATCCGAAAATAATCTTAAAGGCATCGATGTAGAAATTCCATTGAACGTATTTGTTTGTATAACAGGTGTTAGTGGATCTGGAAAAAGTACACTCGTAAATGAGATACTTTATCCTGCAATTCGAAGATTAAAACATAATGAAAATGTTGGTGTAGGTAAGTACAAATCAATAGACGGACTTGGTTTCATTACTGATGCTGAGATTGTCGATCAATCACCAATTGGTAAGACTTCTCGTTCTAATCCAGCAACTTATACAAAAGCCTTTGATTTTATTCGTGAGTTTTATGCACAAAGACCTCAAGCTCAGGCAAGGGGTTATACTCCTGGTTATTTTTCATTTAACGTTCCGGGAGGAAGATGTGAAACTTGCCTTGGAGAAGGATTTATTAAAATTGAAATGCAATTTCTTGCCGATATTTATTTAGTGTGTGAAGATTGCAAAGGCAAAAGATTTAAAAAAGAAGTGCAAGAAATTTTTTATCATGGAAAAAATATAGTTGACGTTCTCGATATGACAGTTGAAGAAGCACTTGAATTTTTTAAGGATCAGAAGAAAATCGTTCAAAGATTGCAACCCCTAATGGATGTTGGACTTGGTTATATAAAGCTTGGACAACCTGCTACAACACTTTCAGGCGGAGAAGCTCAAAGAGTAAAACTTGCAGAAAGATTGATTCCTCGAGAAAATCATGAACATATTCTTTACATTTTTGATGAACCAACTACAGGACTTCATTTTTATGATATCAATAAATTACTTAAGTGTTTTGACTCGTTAATTGAAAATGGAAACTCGATTCTTGTAATTGAACACAATTTAGATGTAATTAAATATGCAGATTATATTATTGACTTGGGACCAGAAGCAGGTGAATACGGTGGAGAAATTGTAGCCACTGGAACTCCTGAAGAAATAATGAATTGTGAAAAATCTTATACAGGGCACTACCTTAAAAAGTATTTAAGACTGGATTAGTTACTGAAAAAATACTAAATCGATATTATAAAGTCCTCTTAATATTTATTAATCCTCTAGGTGAAAAAACGAATTTGTCTTAATAGCAAAAAGTGATATTGGATTAATTAGCAATATAAATCTAAGTTTTTTCTTTTAGTACGTAATTAAATATGTATCGGGGCTTTGTATAAATAAGTTAATTGTTTTATTTGAACTTGTCTATCAAGTTTAATTATTCATTTTGGAGGGAGACAGTTTTGATGAGTGGGTACGCAATTTCATTTCGCCAGTTGAAATAAATATTTTCTATACATTCAACTAACATTTTTATATATTAAATTTGAACTATGGAAGCGATTTTACTTTTCATCTTCGGTTTAATTATTGGCATTGTAGCTACATCCCTCTTTTTTATACTGAGAAAAAGAGATATAAAAAGTATTGCTGAATCATTAGTTACAGTAACGGAGGAACAGAGAGAGCGAGAACGTCAACAGTTAATTGATCACTTAAGACATACTTTTTTAGGGCTTTCTCTTGAAGCTCTGCAAAAAAGTACAGAGCAATTTTTGTCATTAGCAAATCAAACATTGAATACTCAACTTCAAAGTGGATCTATGACTTTAGAAGAGAAAAAGAAATTGATAGATCAAACTTTAGTAATGATGCAAGATGAATTGGGAAAAGTTCAAAATTTAATTAAAGAATTTGAAAAAGATAGAATACAAAAATTTGGAATGCTTGTTCAAACTCTTGAAGAATCACAAAAGCAAATAAAACAACTTGCTGATACAGCTAATAGACTAACTACTGCTCTTGCTAGTTCAAAATCACGGGGACAGTGGGGTGAGAGAATGGCTGAAGATATTTTAAGATTAAGTGGCCTTAAAGAAGGTATTAATTACTTTAAACAAAAAGCAATACAATCTTCAAGCACGAGGCCTGATTATACTTTCGTTTTGCCGAACCAACTTAAAGTTAACATGGATGTGAAATTCCCCTGGGATAATTATTTAGCTTTTTTAGAGGCTCAATCGGATACAGATAAAGAAAATTTCAGAGCAAATTTTCTACGGGATGTGAGAAACAGAATTAAGGAAGTAACTACACGCGATTACATAGACCCTGAATCGAATACAGTGGATTATGTTCTTGTATTTATTCCTAATGAGCAGGTTTATGCGTTTATCATGGAAAATGATTCGAAGATAATGGATGAAGCTCTTAAGCAAAGGGTCATTTTATGTTCACCGATCACATTGTATGCAATTTTATCTATCATACGACAAGCTGTGGATCATTTTAGTTTAGAAAGAAAAGCTGCAAATATAGTTGAATTGATGGGCGAGTTTTATAAACAATGGCAAGAATTTATAAAATCTATGGAGGCAATGGGTAAAAAGTTAGATGATGCTAAAAAAGAATTTGAAAAATTAACGACTACGAGGAGAAACAAACTTGAAAAACCTTTACAACAAATTGATGCATTAAGAGAACAAAGCGGTTTAAAACTTGCACCACTTAACTTTGAATCATCAGATGATAACGATGTTCAATATCTAAATATATCAAATGAGAAAGCAAAAAAGTAACAACATATCCTTAAATATTAGCACAGAAGCTGAACGAGAAAAAATCTTAAGCACCAATATATTAAGCATTCCTTTACCTGTTTTAATTATCTTAAAAGATAAATTCAACCGATACATTCTATTTGATTTTAACGATCGTGCTCAAGAAATATTTAATCTTCCTTTTGAAAGAATTAAGGGCAAAGAACTACGGCTATTTTGGGATAGAGAAACTTGGGATGATTTAAGGAAAGGTTTAACTAAAGCTATAAGAAAAGATGAATATGCTGTTATTGAAACGATGCACATTACAAAAGATGGCAAAGAAAAAAGTTATCGTTTAACAATTTGGAGCTTCTCTGATAATCTTGCGTGTGTTTGTTTTGTTGAGACAATAGATAAATATCTTTTTACTCAATCAGTTCTTTCAGAAAAGCTCAAATATGAAGAGTTGTTTAAAAATACTCCTGTTATGATGATTATGATGGATAGGCATGGGAAAATTCTCGACGTTAATTCCTATTGGTGTGAAAAAACTGGGTATGAAAAACATGAATTACTTGGACATTCGCTAGTTGACTATTTTTCTGATGAAACAAAAAAATATCTATCTGCAGAACAACTTGAAAGTAGAATCATCTCCAATGAATTAATTGACTATCCTGTTCAGATACTTCGAAAAGGTGGAAATTATTTAACATGTGTTTCCACAGCTAGAACATTGTTTGATATTAACGGCGTGTTTATAAGATGTTATTTTGTAGCTCACGATATTAGTGCCCTCAAAGAGATAACAGAAGAATACGAATCAATAGATAAATTACTTCAAACTCTGTTTAAAAATGTTAACTCTGCAATTATTCTATATTCTAACCAGATGGGAATTATCAATTGCAATTCTCAAACTGAAAATTTATTGAAGAGCACTAAAGATGATTTAATAGGAAAAAAGTTGTTTGAAGTTATAAAGTTTAATGATCAAAAGGGAATAGAACTAATTTCGAAAATTGACGAATTAATTGAAAAAGGTGATTTTGAAATATCCCTAAATGTATTGATTGGTGAAGAGAAGAAAATTATTGAACTGATTTCAAGAAAAGTTTTTCTTAAAGGTAAATCTATTCTGGTTTTAATACTTCATGATAAGTCAAAAGAGAAAATGAAAGACCAGATGATAGAAGAAACGGAATTTAAATTTAGAATTTTATTTGAAGAATCGAGTGAGCCCATCAAGATACATAATTTTGATGGAAAGATATTAATGATGAATAATAAAGCGCTGGAGCTTTTTGAAGGTTTAATTGATGATCATAATTACCTAAAAATCAAGAATAAAAAATTTGATTACACAAAGCGGCTAATAAATTTCATATGTTCAAATGAGTCAAAAACTGAGATAGAATATACAATCAAAACAAAAGACAATTTAAGAATCATAAGAGAACGAAACATTAAATTGAATTTGGGTAATAATAAGGCATTAGTTCTTTCGACAATTAATGACTTAACGGAAAATCGGAAGATTGAAATAGAACAAAGACGAAAAGAAGAATATTTAACTAAACTAAATGAATCGAAGAACAAATTACTCTATATTTTATCTCACGATTTAAGAGCACCTAGCGCAAGTATCATTGGAATAGCAAATGCTATATTAGAACAACCTCATATAAATAGCGAGGAAATTTATTCTTATGTTAAACTAATAAGAAGTGCTGCTTCTCACCAACTTGATTTAATTAATAACTTGTTAGATTGGTCACTTCTTGAATCAGGTAAATTAAATTATTCGTTAAGACCAATTAATCTTTCTTATGCCATTTATAATTCAATTAATTCGATTCATGGTTTAGCCAGAGAAAAAAATATTAAAATTAAAGTCAACGTTAAGCCAGCTTTTGTATTGATAGATTTAAATTTATTTAGCAGAATAATGATAAATATTTTATCAAATGCACTAAAGTTCAGCTATCCAAATAGTAAAATTGAAGTTTACTCTAAGGTCGCGGGTACTTCAAATTTAAGAATTTTTGTCCGTGATTTTGGGATAGGATTTGATGAGGAGACTCAGGCAAATATTTTTCAGTTTCATGGAAGAGTAAGTAAAACCGGGACAAAAGGAGAAAAAGGTAGTGGCTTAGGTTTGATTTTATGTAATGACATATTGAAAATTTTAGGAACCCACCTTGAAATAAAAAGTCCGTTAAATAAAAAATCAAAGAAAAACAGAGGTAGTGAAGTAAGCTTTGAAGTTCCAATAGTTGAATCAACAGTATATATTTCAAATTCAGCTAAGAATTTTATTCATTTAAACACTTTAGAAAAAAACTTCAAAAAATTTTCATTCATTGTCAGGAATTTTAATAAGTATCTAAAGAATCTATTAATTAAATATCATTTGCTTTCAATTATTCACAAAGAGGAATTGGATGATAGTTTTATAACTAAACACTTGCAAAAATTCAACACGATAGGAAATATTTTAATTCTTGGTGATTCACCTAAATTAAGAAAGGATATAAAGAAAATTCCTCTTGATGAAATTACCCTGGAAAGCATTTCGAAAGAATTACAAAAAATTGAATTTGATATGGAACAACAGATTAGTTCTGTAAATCAGCTAAAAAAAATGTTACAACTATAATTCACGATGCAATGGTAGACGGACGATAACAGTCGTTCCCTTGCCTAATGTGCTATGAATTAAAATTTTTCCATTGTTCATTTCTACATATCTTTTGGTTATAGCAAGTCCCAATCCAGTACCCTCTTTCATTTTTGCCACTATTGGATCTCTTGAGAATTCATTAAAAGCCATTTTAATAAACTCTTCCGACATTCCAATGCCTTGGTCCTGAACTTCAATTATTCCAAACCCATAAGATTTTCTTAAACGAACTTTAATTGTACCACTATCAGAGTATTTGATGGCATTACTTAAAATGTTGGTTATTATGCTTTGAACAGCATTTAAGTCAGCAAAAACAGTTACCTTCTCTTCTGGTAAATCTAAACTTATATCTAAAGACTTTTTATTGGCTAATAATGAAAGGCTTTCTTTTGCTTTAATTAATTCCTCGTTTAATAATACTAGTTTTGGTTCGAATTTAATTGTGCCAGATTCGAGGCGAGAAAAATCAAGAATCTGAGAAATAATGTTTAGTAAATTTCTGGAGTTATTTTCAAGTATATCGAAATAATTTTTTACCTCATCATCAGCTTTTTCATAATAGATATCTTTGATTACCTCGATAAATCCTAAAATAGCGTTAATTGGAGTTCGTATTTCGTGGGACATAGATGCATAAAATAAAGTTTTTAATTTACTGGCTAAGTCAGCTCTTTCTTTTGCATTTGTCAGTTCTTTAAGTAATTTTTTCCTTTCGGTTATGTCACGTGCTGTGGAAAGTATAATGATTTTTCCTTCTAACGAAATTGGATGTGTAAACACTTCTATTGCAAGGGTGTTACCACTTTTTAAATTCAATTCTATTTCATCCGGTCCTGAAGGTATTCCCTGTAATGCTTTGTAAAATAACTTATTTAGTTTATACTTATTTTTTCTATCAAAGGGAAATAAATCAAATAATTTTTTACCAATTTCAGATTCTTTCTTTATACCAGTCAAATTTTCACAAGCTTTATTCGCCTCAACTAATTTCCCTTCACTATCAATTACAAAAATTGGATCGGGAGCATATTCGAAGAGAATTTTTATTCTTTCGGCATCGTATTGAATTTTAAATAATTTTTCTTTTTCGGCGGTTATATCATATGCAACGTGGATCGCTGCGATTAGCATTCCATATTCATCGAACACGGGGGAAGATGTTAGTTTAATTAAAATTTTTTCTCCATTTTTTCTTTTGTTCCAAAGCTCACCCTTCCAACCACCTTTGAGAGTATTATTGAAAATGTCTTGTAATTTCTCTTTATCCTCGTCATCCACACGAAGAATTTTTGCATCTTGTCCGATCAAATCTTCCTTCGTATAACCATAAAGCTCACAAAATTTTTTATTAACATAAACAAACCTGTTTTCTACATTAGTAATTGACACTGCCTCATTTATATGTTCTAGAGCATTTGCAAAAAGTTGAATCTTCGTTAAATTCTTTTTTCTTTCGGTTATATCTCTTACAATAGCAAGAAGAAACATATTATCTCCAACCTTGAAGCGATTTAGTCTTACTTCACACCAGAAATTTTCACCTGTTTTTTTTGTGTGTAACCATTCGAATTGTAATGATTCACCATTATAAGCTCTCTGAATTAATTCGAGTGCTTTAGACTTTGAATCTCTACCATCGGGTTGAAATGGTGGCGAAAATAAAAATGGTGGTTGATTAATTATCTCTTCTCGTTTGTAATTGAAAAGTTTTAGTGTTGCGTTGTTGCAATCAATGAAATTCTCTTTATCCATCAAAAAAATAGCGTCATCAGCAGACTCAAATAAAATATGATACTTTTCGTTTGATTCTGTCATTCTGTTTGACTCCCTATATATAATTTGATTTAAATTATTAAAAGAATCAAGAGGATGGGTTTGTTTATCGTGATTAATTAAATGCTAATCATTATGTTACGTTAAGTTTTTTCAATCTTAATAATATATTATTTTGAGATTATAAATGGTATAAAAGAATGAAAAAGCTCATTTTTAGCTTACTTACAATAGTTTGCATCGCATTCGGTCAAAATAACTTTCAAGGCTTTATAGCGGCGTTAAATTCTATTTCCAGTGATTCATTAAAAATGAAAATGATTGATTCTTTTATGATAATAGCAAAAGCACAGGGAATTCCATACATAGAAGATAGTACAGCGAATTTTGTTTATCGTGGTAATGGGACAAATGTGTTTTTAGCTGGTGATATGAATTATTGGTCATCAAATAGTGATCGATTGACGAAGGTTAGTGGGACTAATTTTTTCTATCATTCCAGAGTTTTTGAACTAAATGCAAGAATTGATTATAAATTCGTTGTAGACGGAAATTGGATTTTAGATCCCAACAATCCTCGCACTTGTCCTGGTGGTTTCGGACCAAATTCAGAATTGGCAATGCCATCATATGTTCAACCTCCGGAAATAAAATACTATCCTGAGATTCCTCATGGTTCACTTTTCGACACAACTTTATTCAGTACTTTTCTCAATAACTCGCGAACTATAAGAATCTATACACCTCCAAATTATAACTCTTCAAGTGATAGTTTTGGCATTATAATTATGCACGATGGACTTGAGTATGTATCCCTTGCTTCAATGCATAACGTTCTTGATTATTTGATTCACAAAAATGAGATAGAACCGATTATTGCAGTGTTTATTCCTCCGGTCAATCGTACACAGGAGTATGCGGGAAATCAAATTACTCAATTCAGTCAATTTGTTGTGAATGAGGTTCTTCCCTACATTGAAAGAAAGTATAGGATAAAGAAATCACCTCAATTTCGTGCAGTTGCAGGAGCATCAAATGGTGGGAATATTTCACTGTACCTTGCGTTAAATTATCCAAATATTTTTGGAAATGTGGCGGCTCAATCAAGTAATGTCATATCGGCAATCAGTAATGGTTTTCAAAATAGCCAAAGGTTAAATCTAAAAGTTTACTTAGACATCGGTAAATATGATATTCCACAATTAATTCCGTTAGTGAGAAATCTTCGTTCCATTCTTCAATCAAAAGGATATGATATGATTTATGCAGAATATCCTGAGGGGCATAGCTGGGGATTCTGGCGTGCTCATATTGATGATTATTTAAAGTTCTTTTTCCCAAGGTTATCAACGGGTGTGAAAGAAGATAACGGTAATTTAGTTCCACAAAAAATTAAACTTTATCAAAATTATCCAAATCCTTTTAATAATTCATCAAAAATAAATTTTGATTTATTCGAAGATGGTTACTTGGAAATTAAACTATTTGATACTTTAGGCAAAGAAATAAAAGAAATTATCAGAAAAAATTTTTCAAAAGGTTTTTACCAGATTGAGATTTCAGAATTTGGATTAACAAGTGGCGTATACTTTATTAATTTTAATTTCCAACTAAATATAACTTCGAATGAAAGAATATATTTAACAAAGAAAGTGGCCGTTGTTAGATAAGCATAAATCACTCAAGAATTTATGGTTTATAAAGCGCTAAGAATTTTTGAAAAATTATTTACTCGATATTATGCTTTTTTGACCTCATTATTTGTTTTTATTTTTTATTTATTCACATTAGCACCGGGAGTGATTGCTTCGGATTCTGGTGAACTTGCAACAGTACAATATACTCTTGGAATTGCCCATCCTACCGGATATCCTTTATTTACAATTTTTGGATTTATTTTTTCCCATCTACCTTTACCACTCCGTCCAATCATAAAGCTTAATATTTTATCGGCAATATGGTCTGTTTTAGCAGTTTATGTTTTGATTAAAGTATTGAAATATTTCTTTGATAATATTAAAGTGTTCAAGGAAAGCATAAGTCTACGTCTAATTGAAGATAAATTTGAATTGAGTGAAAAGTGTAAGATAATTGTCTCGGTGTTTGGTGGATTGATGTTTGGATTTAGCAGGACTTTATGGCTTCAAAGTCTTTCTGTTGAAGTTTATAGTCTAAATATGTTTTTATTATCAACTGCTGTTTTCTTTACATTTAAAGCATTTATTAGTGAACGTATCGGGCAAGATGAAAAGTTATATCAGAGATATTGGTTATATGCCATAATTTTTATATCACTTGGATTTACTAATCACTTGACGACGTTGTATATTCTACCTTTATTTCTGTATTTCTACTTAAAAGAAAGAAAGCTTGAAAAGAAATTTGTTATTCGCTCAATTAAGTATTTAATTGTTGGACTATTAATCGTAATCTCTTTGTACATTTACATTCCACTTAGAGCAATGACTCAACCAATTGTTAATTGGGGCAATCCAGTCACTCTTGAAGGATTTCTAAATCATATAACAGGCAGATTATATCATCAATTCTTATTTCCTACTTTTTCTGATTTCATTAGTAAAGTCGGTTTCTTTTTAAACGGTGTTTTAATCTTTTTTGATAAAACTAAATTAACCGGTTCGGAATTCAGTATTTCTGTTTTGTTTTCATCCGTGGGAATTCTTGCTGCAATTTTTTATTTGAAAAAAATTTTTTTTGCATTATTTCTTACGCTCATTTTTTGTGTTTTAATCTCATCATTATACAACATACCTGATATAGATGCTTATTTCCTTGTAGCATATTACGTTTTAGCTATTTGGGGTAGCATAGGTTTAGCTTATCTTTATTCAATAAAAATTAGTGAAAGTATAAAAAAGATTTTAATTCCACTTTTATTCACTGCTGCAATATTTACACAAATTTCTTTTAATTACGATAGAGTAGACCAAAGTGATAATTATGTTATGGATGATTATACGTTGGCTTTATTGAATAACCTGGAGAAAAATTCAATAGTAATAAGTGCTAGGTCTTCATTTTATTTTCCTACGTTATATTATCAACTTGTTGAAGGCGTAAGGAAAGATGTAGTTGTTGTAGAGCATCTTTTAAGCCAATTAAACTGGTATCATGTTCAATTAAACAAAATTCACCCGGGAATTGTTGAGTTTCAGGATTCAGTGAGCAGAATAAACACAAAAGGTAGGGAAGTTTATTTTTCTAATGAAGTTGTGAGAAAAGCGATTGAGGATGAGGTTAAAATACCTGACACACTTAATTTCGTACCCGATCTTTTTCTATTCAAATTAAAACCACCGTATGAATATACTCCTGCACCAGAACCTAATTACAAAATTAGATTACCTAAAAACGAAACTCATGAAAAGAAAGAAATAAGACTACTAATCATAAACATGTTACTCAATCGTGCAATTTATGAACTGGAATGGGGAAACATTTTGAGATCCAAAGTTTATCTCAAAAAGTTGAAAGAAGAATTTCCTTGGTACGAACTTCCACCTGATTTTGATCAAATCCTTCAGGATTAAAAAATATTTACGGATAAATTAAATTCTTAATTCAAACCTTCATCCTTATATACGATCTTTCCGCCAACAATTGTCATTAAGACTTTTGTTTTCAAAATTTCATAAGGTGTTATATTAAAGATGTCCTTACTTAAAACAGTGAAGTCTGCCCATTTACCAATTTCAATTGATCCTTTCTTATTTTCTTCGAAAACAGCATAAGCAGGCCAAATGGTAAAACATTTTATAGCTTCATCAATACTTAGTTTCTGATTAGGATACCAACCGCCCTCAAAATTTTCAGGATTAACTATTCCAGCTTTTGATAAAACCCATTTTTTCTGTTTAACAAACTCTTCGACATCTGAAGAATTCTGAGGTTTTCCTTGTTTATCTTGCCGAGTAATGGCAGCATAGATTCCTTCGAGAACACTTGGATTTTCTACTGGAAAATCAGAACCCCCGGCAATTATTCCAGTTTCATTCAATATCATTCGCAAAGCATAAGACCATTTAACTCTTTCCGGACCTAGTCGTGCTTCTGCCCATGGCATATCGGAAGTTGCATGAACTGGTTGCATGCTTGGTACGACTTTTAATTTCCCTAATCTTTTTGCATCATTAGGATTAATTACTTGTACATGTTCAATTCTAAATCTATGATCTTTTGGCTTAAGCTCATTAAAAGCTCTCTCATATGCGTTTAATACAATATTATTACCTGAATCTCCTATTGCATGAGTTGCAACTTGTAAGCCTTTTGCAATTGCATCTTTCGCTACTTGATATATCTGATCCTCGCTTAGAAGCATTAAACCAAAATTTTTCGGGTCATCTTGATAAGGTTCAGTCATTAAAGCGCCTCTTGAGCCCATTGCTCCATCAACAAAAAGTTTTATCCCATCTACGCTAACAAAATTTTTTCCATACCCAACGAGTTTTCCCTCCTTAAGATATTTCTCCCACGTTTTACCAATTCCATCAACGTAACAATGGATTCTTAAGGGTAATTTTTCTTCATCCGCAAGCTTTCTATAAATGGAGATAATCCTTTCATTTACTCCCATATCGTGAACCGAGGTAATGCCATACTTGACGAGATTTTGTGTTGATGTAAGGACGGTTTCAATTAATTGTTCTTCTGTTGGTTCAGGTATTACATTATAGATCAAATTCATTGCATTGTCGATGAGAATTCCTGAAGGATTTCCGTCAGTATCTCTTTTGATTTCACCACCATCGGGGTTGGGAATTTCTTTTGTAATTCCAGCGAGTTCAAGAGCTTTTTTATTTACCCATAGAGCGTGACCATCAATTCGAGTCAGGGCTACTGGATTTTTAGGGGCTGCTTCAGTTAAAATTTTGTGATCAGGCCAAGATTTATCTTCCCAATCATTCTGATCCCAACCTACACCTAAAATCCATTCTCCTTCGCTTACATATTGTGACTTTTGTTTTACAAGTGCAGCTATTTCCGTTTGCGAATTAGTACCTACCAGATCAATGGTTAATAGATTTTCGCCGTAACCTGTTATGTGTCCATGAGCATCAATAAATCCAGGTAAAATAGTAGCGCCCTTTAAATTGATTTTTTCTACATCAGGATATTTTTTCAACAAATCTTCACTTGTTCCCAGGTCAAAGATTAAATCATCTTTTATAGCTACTGCTTCGTAAACATTGTTTTTTGAATCGAGTGAATAAATCTTACCGTTGAAAAAGATTTTATCTGGCATAGTTTTGCTACACCCAGTTATGATTATCAATATTATTGGAAATAAAATTATTATAAGTGATTTTAAATTCATTGTAACTAACCTCCGTTGTCGTTTTTGAAATCAACATTATATTATGATTTAATTATTTGAATTAATTCGTTTACGATTCTGTCAGTTGCTCCTGTATTGGATATAACAAAATTTTGAGCGTTAGTTCCAGTTTTTATTCTAAAGTTTTCATTGATTAGAATTTTACGTAAATATCGATACATTTCTCTTTTGTTTTTTACAGAAAATCCAGCTTGTGCTTCAAGGAATTTAAATGCCTCTTGACTGTTTGAATATTTTGGACCAAAAATGACTGGTATACCATAGACAGCTGGTTCAAGTATATTATGTATGTTTGATTTAAATCCACCACCGACAAAAGCAACATGAGCATACGAATATAGTATTAACAAAATTCCAATTGAATCTACAATTATTATCTTTTCATTGTTGTATTGATTTAACCTGGAAAATCTAATAGATGTTATTTTGCTTCTAAGTTCATATTCAATTTGTTCCAGATTTTGAATTGTAGGTTCATGAGGTACAACAATCGATAGCAAATTTTGATCTCTTTGATGTAGTTTGATAATAACTGGTAACAATATCTCTTCGTCTTCTTTCCAGGTACTACCTGCAACAAAAATCTTTTTACCTTCAATTATTTTTTCGTTGATAATTTTTTGTGTTGATGAACTTTGACTTTTTTGAAAAACTCTATCGTATCGTGTATCTCCGGCAACTTTCAGTTTACTTTCTTCAATACCGAAAGATAAAAATTCATTTTTATCATCTTCTGAAATTGTAAAAATTCTTGTGAAGTGACTAAACAAGTGTTTATGAAATTTTTTAATAATTGGGTATTTTCTTGGAGAATTTTTTTTCATCGTAGCATCTACAAGAATTACAGGCTTTTTACGTCTTGTCATTTCATAGACAGAATTAGGCCATATATCATACCGCATTAAAATTAGTGCTGGTGGGTCTATTAGGTCGATAAATTGTTTTATGTTTTTTAGGGAGTCAAAGGGATAGTAAGTTACCAAATCAGAAAACTCATATCTTTTAGCACTTTTAAATCCACTGGGGGAAAGAAAAGAAGTGATAATATTAAATTTTCTGGAAGCGATTAGTTTTTCAATAATTGGTTTTGCTTGTTCAAATTCTCCAACAGAACTGGAATGGAACCACAAATTAATTTTTTGCTTATCAAGAATGTTTATAGAGTTTTTTAAATCAATAAATAAGTTTTTTCTTTCTTGTAAAGCTGTCTTGATTTTAGGTGAAATTAATGCAGTCAATTTAAGAAGAACGAAGAAAATGGGAACAACGATAACATTGTAAAAATTAATCCAGAAAGTATTACCCATTTAGTAATTCCTCTACTTTTCTGACTATTAAATTTGGTGAAATGTCATTCATGCACTTAAAATGTTTTTTAGGACATTCTGATTTTCCAATATGTGAACAAGGCCTACAATTTAAATCTGGATTTTCCACTATTATGGATTTTTCAAAAATCGGAAAGAAACCGAATTCTTTCACAGTTGAACCGAAAATGGCAACTGTTGGAATTTTTAAAAGAGAAGCAAGATGCATCAGTCCTGAATCATTTGAAATTAGAACCTTACAATTTTTCATTAAACCGGCAGTTAAAAGTAAATCGTTATTGTTTTGAAAATTTTTAGTTTTACTTTTGTCAATAGTTAATTCTTTACATATTAGTTCATCTTCAAATCCGCCGAAAATTGCAACATTAAAATTTTTTTTCACCAAGATATTCACTACTTCCTTATATAATTCAACGGGGTATCTTTTAGTGTAATGCTTTGCACCAGGAGCAATACCAATAATTTTTTCATTTTCAAATTGGTTTTGAATAATAGATTTTGCTCTATTCTCCACTTCTTCGGGAATGTGAAAATAGATAGGTATTGTGTTTATAGTTTCGTTTCTAAAGAATGTGTCAATGTAATGTTTAGCGATGGATTGATTATTTTTAAGCAAATTTATCTTTGTATAGACGAATAAAAGTTTTTTAAATGTAGGTTTTTTGAACTTAAAAATTTTAGTTAATGCGGCAAGATAAAGTAATTTGCTTCTTAAATTGTTTTGTAAATCAATGATGTTATCATAGCCTTTTTCTTTAATTAGATTTCTGATCAACCTGGTATTCTCTTTTTTAAATAAAATCGTTTCGTTTAAAAATGGATTTGTTCTAATTGCATCGGCGAAATGTTCTTTAACCAAAAAGTCGATTTGAGTTTCTGGGAATCTGTCTTTAATCAACTTTATTAATGGATAAGTTAAAAGAACATCTCCAAGTGAGCTCAATCTAATGATTAGTATTTTTCTATGAAATTCTTTCATCCTCAATAAACGAATTTAAAGAAAATTTAGCGATGAATTTTGTTATTTTACTCTGACATCATTAGAGCTTTTTGGATTTATTATTCACAAATTTTTCACCTTTATTTAACATTTGATAGAACTAAATCTATAATTAAATTGCGTTATAATTTGTGATAAAATTAGGAGTATATATGACATCACTTCCACCAGCAGCGGTAAAGCGATATTTTACGGATAGCATTGAAAAAAAAGCATACCAAATAGCTGAAAGTCTAAATGAATTTTTACCTATTATGAATGACCGTAATAGATTGGGTTTCAATTTGTATCGTTATTTAAAAGGAGAAGGGGATACTATCGAAACAATTGTAGCAACTAATAAATTTACAATTGAAAAAATATCAAAGGAAAAATTGGTAGAAATTATCAAAGAAAAAGTTAAAGAAGTAAAATTGAATTTAAAGTATTAAACTGTTTTGTAATTTCTGCTGCTTATTTTGAAATTACACTTCTAAAATATTAATGTTGGTAATCAAGCACATTTTTTCTAAGTTTGTAATTACAATATGAGAAACGTTAGAGCAATAATTCCAGTAGCGGGAATTGGGACAAGACTTCGTCCGCACACTTACACACTACCTAAAGTTCTTCTTAATGTAGCGGGCAAACCGATTCTCGGTCACATTATGGACCGAATTATTCTTGAAGGTATAACGAAGGCAACATTTATAGTTGGTTATCTTGGTGAGAAGGTTGAAGAATTTATTAGAAAGAATTACGATATACAGGCTGATTTTATTGTACAGGAAGAACAAAAAGGGTTAGGACATGCAATTTATCTTGCAAAATCAACTTTTGGTGATGATGAAATTTTAATTATTCTCGGTGATACAATTTTTGATGTTGATCTAAAGCAAATGCTATCTAGCAAATTTTCAGCATTGGGTGTAAAAGAAGTTGATGATCCAAGAAGATTTGGTGTTGCTGTAATTCAAAATGGATTTATCACTAAACTTATTGAAAAACCTGAACAGCCAATTAGCAAACTCGCTATCGTTGGTATTTATTACATAAAAAATCCATATGAATTATCAAATGCTCTAAATGAGATTGTAACTAAGGATATAAAAACCAAAGGTGAATATCAACTTACTGATGCACTTGAATTAATGATTCAAAAAGGTGAGAAGTTTATTCCATTTAATGTTGAAGGTTGGTTTGATTGTGGAAAACCAGAAACCTTACTTTCTACAAATCATCATTTACTTGAAAAAATGAATCGTACAGATAGTGTCCAGGGAGTTTTAACTTTAAAACCAGTTTATATCTCTCCAAATAGCAAAGTTGAAAAGAGCATTATTGGACCATACACAACTGTAAATGAAGGAGCGGTTATTAAAAATTCGATAATTGTTAATAGTATAGTTGGAGTTAATGCCATAGTTGAAAATGCATTTTTGAAAGATTCTATTATTGGTAATAATTCAATTATTAAGGGACAGTTTAAACGTCTCAATACAGGTGATTCATCCGAAATAGAATTTTATTAATCACAATGGAGTTAAGTAAATGTCATTTCTTTTTACATCAGAGTCAGTTTCAGAAGGACATCCCGATAAAATTTGTGATCAAATATCAGACGCAATATTAGACGAATATCTCCGTCACGATCCCAAATCACGCGTTGCTTGTGAAACTTTTGTTACGACTGGATTAGTTCTTGTTGGAGGTGAGATTACCTCGAGGGCACAAGTAAATATTCAAGATATCGTCAGAGAAACGATTCGTGAAATTGGTTATACAAGTCCTGTTTACCGTTTTGATGCTGATTCATGTTCAGTCTTAAGTACAATTCATTCTCAATCAGCAGACATTGCAATGGGAGTTGATAAAGGTGGTGCAGGTGACCAGGGTATGATGTTTGGTTATGCAACTAATCAAACTGAAGAGTTTATGCCAGCACCAATAATGTTTGCACACAAATTGGTTAGACGTCTCTCTGAAATTAGAAAAAAAGAAAAGCATTTAATGCCCTATCTAAGGCCAGATGCTAAGTCACAAGTGACTATTGAATATGATGATAATAGAAAACCAGTTCGTGTTCACACCATTGTTGTATCGACACAACATGATCCTAATGTTACTCAAGAGCAGATCAAAAGTGATGTTATTGAGCATGTCGTAAAAAGGGTCATTCCTGAAAATTTGATTGATGAAAAGACAATTTATTACGTAAATCCAACAGGTAAATTTGAGATTGGTGGTCCTCATGGTGATACTGGTTTAACGGGAAGAAAAATAATTGTTGATACTTACGGTGGTTATGCACCACATGGCGGTGGTGCTTTTAGTGGTAAAGATCCCACGAAAGTTGATAGAAGTGCCACATATGCGGCAAGACACATTGCAAAAAATATTGTAGCTGCAGGATTGGCGAAAGAATGTCTTATTCAAGTAGCTTATGCTATTGGTGTTGCTCAACCTGTTTCAATTTTTGTGAATACTTTCGGTACAGGACTGATTCCAGATTCAAAGCTCGGAGAAATTATAAAAACAGAAATCGATTTAACTCCAAGTGGAATCATTAATCGTTTAGGTTTACTTGAACCTAAATATAAAGTTACTGCTGCATATGGTCATTTCGGAAGAGATGAGAATGGTTTCACTTGGGAGAAGTTAGATTTAGTAGATTTCTTTAAATCTTTAATTAAGTAAAAACAAAACGGAGTTAAAGTTAATGGATTATAAACCTGGAGTATATAAAATTCGCGACTTGAAACTTGCAGAAGAAGGAAGAAAAAAAATTGCGTGGGCAGAATCAAGAATGCCCGTTCTTATGGAATTAAGAAGGGAATACAGTAAAACAAAACCATTAAAAGGATTTAAAATTGCTGGATGTTTACATGTCACTAAAGAAACAGCAGTACTGGTTGAAACTCTAGTTGCTGCTGGTGCACAAGTAAGCTGGAGTGGATGTAATCCACTTTCAACTCAAGATGATGTGGCGGCAGCTCTTGCTAAAAAGGGAATTTCCATCTTTGCATGGCATGGAATGAATGTTAAAGAATTTTATTGGTGCATTGAACAAACTTTGAAATTTGAACCAAATCTTACACTCGATGATGGAGCTGATTTAATATTTACAATTCATAATAAATATCCAAAACTTGCGGATAAAGTAATTGGTGGAACAGAAGAAACTACAACGGGAGTGAAAAGACTTCGAGCAATGGCAAAAGATGGTGCGCTTAAATATCCCGTGATTGCTGTCAATGATGCCGAAACTAAATGGGATTTTGATAACGTCTATGGAACAGGGCAATCCTCAATAGACGGTATTCTTCGTGCTACCAATGTTTTTCTAGCAGGGAAAAATTTTGTTGTTGCTGGATATGGTCATTGTGGTCGTGGTGTAGCAAGGAGAGCAGCTGGGATGGGAGCAAATGTTATCGTTACAGAAGTCAAACAAACCGCAGCGTTGAAAGCCGCACTTGATGGTTTTCGAGTTATGCCAATGGATGAAGCGGCAAAAATTGGAGATATTTTTATTACTGCAACAGGCGTTAAGGATGTCATCGTTAAAAGACACTTCGAAAAAATGAAAGATGGCGCAATAGTATGCAACACAGGTCATTATGACTGTGAAGTAAATTTAAATCACTTATCTGAACTTGCAAAATCAAAAAGACTTATTCGTGAAAATAATGAAGAATATACTTTAAAGAATGGTAAAAGAATTTATGTCCTTGCTCAAGGTAGATTGGTTAATCTTGCTGCAGCTGAGGGACATCCATCCGAAGTTATGGATATGTCATTCGCAAATCAGTTTATGTCACAAATTCGTTTGGCTGAATTTTATAAGAAAGGTTCTAGACTTAACCCGGCAGTTTACGAAATTCCTGAAGAGCAAGATCAATTTATAGCTTCAATTAAACTAAAAACCCTTGGCTATAAAATTGATAAATTAACAAAAGAACAGTTGAAATATATTCACGATTATGCAGAAGGTACTTAAAAACTATTTAATATTATTAAACACCTGAAAATTTAAGGCGAGTTTTTCTCGCCTTTTTTGTTTCAAAAACAATTTATTAAATTAAGTCATATGAAATGGATACTTAATGTAGAAACATTACGCAATATTTTTTTAATTACGTTATTTGTTTTAGTGTTTTCATTCACGTATAACTTTTTCTCGCCTAAAGGTTTGAATATTTTTAATGCTAATGTTAATTCAATGAAAAAAGTTTCACAATCAACATCAAATGAATTTAATGTAATTTCAATTGATGAAGCTCTCGAATTTTTCTATAATGAAAACACGATTTTTATTGATGCCCGTTCACCTAGCGATTATGAAAAAGGACATATTCCTGGGGCGTTAAACCTTTCGACTAAAGAGTTTGATAATTATTTAGAGACAGTTTTTAGTCTACCACGTAACAAACTAATTATAATTTATTGTGAAAGTATACATTGTAACTTAAGTCATGAACTTGCGGTTAAATTAAAAAATTTTGGCATTGAAAATATTTATTTAATGGTAGAAGGTATAAATGAATGGAAAAAAAGAAGTTTACCTTTGAACAAATATTAAATCATAAACTAACTAATCTATTCTCATTTATTATAAGGCTATTTCTTGCATTCTTATTTATTTATGCTGCACTGACTAAAATTTATTTACCAGTAGATTTTGCAAATGCAATAGATTCATATCAAATTGTACCGAATTGGCTGATTAATTTTTTTGCTATTGTAATTCCATGGTTTGAATTGTTTATCGCTTTTGGAATTTTGTTTAAGTATAAATACAAAGAAAATCTTTTACTTTATTCATTTCTAATGATGATTTTTTCAACTTTCATTGTAATCGCCATGCTTAAAGGACTTGATATTGAATGTGGTTGTTTTGGTGAGAATAGTACTAAAGTAGGATTGAAAAAATTGATCGAAAATATCGGTATAATAATTTTATCGCTATTTTTACTGATTCAGCAGGTGTACTTCGACAAGATAAAAGAAGCTTAAGCAAAATCAATTACCGCTTAAAAATCCCAATACAAATAAAATCTTTTTTCAATCAATTTTTTAGTTAACTAACTTAGAATTTATTTCTGAAATTTTTATTCGATATTTTTGTGATTCTTCAGGATTATTCTCAAACTGTTCAGTAATGGTTAACATGAGTTGTAGAGTCGGAAGATGATCGGGATTTATTTCAAGGGCTTTTGTTAGATAGTTTTTCGCATTAGCTACATCTTTTTTTAGAAAGTAAACTCTTGCTAGTTCATAATTTGCCTCGAGATACTCTGGAAACAGCATTAAAGCGCGTTTCAGGTAATATTCTGCGTTATTATAATCTTCAATTAAGCTATAGGTACTTCCAAGCAATAAGTGTGTGCGTGATGAATTTGGAGCGATAGTTAAAGATCGTTTTAAGAATTCAATGGCTGCTCTGTTATTTTTTCTCTGAATTTGAATTAAAGCTTGTTGATTATAAAAGGATGCTTCCAATGGCATTAAGTACAATCTTTCTGGTTTAAACTCAAAAACTTCAAAATATTCGAATTCATTAATGGGAACGTATATGGGAGCTTGATTTACTGCTTCGAACCAATTTCGCATAGTTACAAAATGAGTTACTTTATTTTTAATGAAATAGTTTTTCAAGAATTCAGAAAAATTTTTATCCTTGAGATGAGGTATTACTTCAGGATTAATTAATCCTACCATGTCAATTATTTTTCTCCCACTATAAAATGCAAGGGCACCAATATCATGAGTCGCTATGACTGAATTAGGAAGAGTATTTTCTTTTAACCAGTTGGCTACTTTTACATGTCTCACATTATGATAATCTACGCTGTAATTGAATTCTTTTAACGTTTCAGGAAGATTTGATATGCTCGTGTATAGGTTTATTGCTACCACAGTTACAAACAGAAAATTTAGAAAAATAGATTGGTCTCCTTTAAATCTATGTTTTAGGTATTGTAAACCTTTTTGAAATGCCATATATCCAGTAAACATAAAGAATGGAATTACAGGCATAAGATACCGACTAAATCTATGGGAAAAAGGTAATTGAATATAATATATCAAGACAAAGGTTAAGCTGAATAAAATCGATATAAACAATTGGTCATATTTTCTTTTAAAAGCATAATAAATTATCCATCCAAGCCCAAGTAAGAACAGAACCCACCAAATAGTAAATTCATTTGAAGTAAAAAAACTGATAACATCACGTTTTAAGAAATTCTCTCGACTCGAACCAAGGTAGTACATTATCTTTGCTTTATATGTGTTTGGGAGAAGATTGCCTGAAAGTAAGTAATTAAAAAGAAAATATCCTGAAAGTATTACAATAAATGGGATTAATTTTTTAATAATTTGTTGAACTTTCAGTTTTTTAATTTGAAGATTATCAATGAAGGTAAATCTCTGCAAAAGAACAACAATAAAAAATATTAATGCAAGAATAAGTCCCTCAGGTCTTGCCCAAACGCTCAATGCAGTAACAATTCCACTCCAAAGAAAATTTTCTTTAATGAAAAAATAAAATGCGAGTAATAGAAGAAAGACAAACAAAGTTGTTTCCATACCAGAGACAGAAATCAGGCTAAGTTTTGGTTGGAGGGCAAATAAAATGCTAAAAATTAAAGCGGATAAATTTGAGTTTGTGGTCTGTTGAATAATCAAAAAAATAATTAAAGCAGCAAGTCCATAAAAAATTATTCCAATTGAATAGCTTAGTATAAATTCGTTTTTGATGAGTATGAAAAATATTGTAGAGAGTAAGGTATAAAGAGGAGAAGTAGAACCAGAAGTGACTATTTCGTTTTTATAATATGAAAAAGCACCGTATTGAATTAAATTTTTTGCAAAAGTTAAATGAATCCACGGATCGTCAAGTGGAAATCCCAAATTGCCAATTTCTGTTTTTAGATTATATACGTAGTATACTCCGAGTGTTATTGCTATTAGAAAGGGAATAATGAAAAAAAATTTTGTAAAATTGTTTTTTAAGTTTTTTTCACAGAGTAAATCTTTTTTTAAGACAAGATGTTTATGTGTTTCTTTATCGTGTTTCTTTTTAAGCTTTTTTGTTTTCATAGAAGTTTGGGTCAATTTTTTTGAGAGATATCGTGATTAATCCAGTACCTTTGTCAATTTTTGATTTTGTATCGATAAACATCATAATTAAAGATAAAGGCAAAGTGAGGACATAGTATAATGGTAGTAAGATTAAAAACCACTTATTTAAGTTAAGTAATATCATGGGATATTTGATTAAAATTCGCCAGGCTATATCCCCATAAAATCCATAAGTATAAAATCCTAGATTGTTTCTAAAACCTGCCCAAGAAAGTTTATCAAACAATTCTTCCTTTGAATATCCTGTTCTGAAATGCTCACTTATAAAACTTTCATCATTTTGATTGTGCACGTCACTGCCACCGAATACTGAAGGAGTATTTATTATTAAATATCCATCGTTCCTTAGTGAACAATAGAAATTTTGAAGTACTTTTACATCGTCGTCAATATGTTCCATCACATCAACACAGAGGATTAAGTCAAATGCATTTTCAAAATTCATTTTTATCAAATCAATGTTTTGAAAATCTACATTCATCAAATTTTTTCTAATGAAAAATTCCCTGCAGTCTTTCAAGTATTCCTCTTTGATATCAACCGCTAAAATTTCTGTATTTGGGAATTTTCTGGAAATAAAATATGAATATTGACCAAATCCAGAACCTGCATCGAGAATTCTAGTTTTCTTACCCCTCCGATTCTTCAAAATTCTTTTTAGTTCTCGTCTTATGTACCAACTTCGGAGAAAAACTATATCAAGAATCTTGTAAAAAATCCATCTTAGAAGAACACTTTTGCGAATAAACTTTGCAAATATGTCTTTTATTGGATCGTATCTCATATCACTTTAAAAGATTTATTATTTCATTAAAAATTTGTTCATGATGAATGGAGTTCATACAATTAGGGTCGAAATCGCAATCCATTTTATAACAAACAAGACAATCAAGATCTGAAGTGATTTTTTTTATCAAACCATATGATTCAATCTCATTTGCTGAAGTAGGACCAAATAATGCAATAATTTTTTTTCCAAGTGCAGTGGCAGAGTGCATTGCCAGTGTATCACCTGTTAGAAGTATATCACACAAATTTAGCAATGCGAAAAATTGTCGAAGTGTGTTATTTGACCCCGTATTGATTACTCTCGTTGAATGTAATTTGCCTAGTGATTCATTTCTTTCTTTTTCAAAAGAACCACCATAGAGAAACACATAATAGTCTGTCTCTCTCAAAATTTTTAAAATAAGATTTTCAAAACCTT
>Ga0209721_1000067_pt1 | contig 98150 bp, 92 predicted proteins | sample TshhotsprinmetaG_FD_184139 | JGI IMG/M metagenome (GOLD analysis project Ga0209721, IMG submission 184139) | Hot spring microbial communities from South Africa to study Microbial Dark Matter (Phase II) - Tshipise hot spring metaG (SPAdes)... | ecosystem: Environmental > Aquatic > Thermal springs...
TCCGAAGCAGGTGGAGGCGGTCACCTACTGTGATGGCAACCAGCTGATCCTGGCGGGGGCCGGGAGTGGCAAGACCAGGGTGTTGACCAGGAAGATAGCTTACCTAATAAGCCACAAGGGGGTCTCGCCTTCCAAGATCCTGGCGGTGACCTTCACCAACAAGGCGGCGGGGGAGATGCGGCAGCGGGTTGAGCGCCTCCTGGGGGGAGGCCTGCACGGCATAAGGATATGCACCTTCCATTCCTACGGGCTCAACTTCCTCAGGCGCAACGAGGAGATAATGCACCGGATGGGCTATGCCACCCCCCTGGTGGTGATCGACAGGTCCGATCAGAAGCGGCTTTTGAAGCTGCTCCTCAAGGAGAACAACGTGGACGAGAGGCGAGTGGACCCCTCCTGGCTCATGGAGGCCTTCTCCGCCGCCAAGGGGGAGGGGGACGGCAGCGCCTACTTCCGGGGGGAGGCCCAGAGGCTCTTCGAGGCCTACGAGGCCAAGATGAGGTCCCAGGGGGCCCTGGACTTCGACGACCTCATCCACTTGCCGCTGAAGATACTCTCCACCCACCGGGAGGCCCTGGAGAGAGAGCTGGAATCCATCGAATGGATCCTGGTGGACGAGTATCAGGACGTCAACCGCTCTCAGTACATGCTGCTCAAGAGGCTGTCATCCCGGGGGCAGCGGACCGTGGTGGTGGGGGATCCGGATCAGGCCATATACGGCTGGAGGGGGGCCGATGTGTCCATGATCCTCAACTTCGACAGGGACTTTCAGGGGGCCAAGGTGACGGTGCTGGAGCAGAACTACAGGTCCACGGGGCACATCCTGGAGGGGGCCAACTGCGTCATAGCCAGGAACTCCGATAGGCCCAAGAAGAACCTATGGACCGCCGCCAGCAGGGGGGAGAAGATCCGGATCCTCAAGGCCAGGAACGACGAGGAGGACTCCCGCTGCCTGGTGGACTGGATACTGGAGCTTCAGGGGGAGGGGTATGCCCTCAAGGACATGGCGATCCTCTACCGGGTGAACGCCTTGAGCCGGCTGTACGAACAGAGGCTGATAGAGGCGGGCATCCCGTACAGGGTCATAAGGGGGTTGGGCTTCTACGATCGCAAGGAGATCAAGGACGTGCTGGCCCTCATGCGGCTGGCCATCCAGCCCCGGGACCTGGTCTCCTTCGAGAGGATGGTGAACGTGCCCCAGAGGGGCATAGGGGCCAAGTCCACGGAGGCCCTATGGGCCTGGATGGGCCAGCTGGAGGCCCAGGACCCGGGAGAGTTCTGGCGGTCCGTCCTGGAGGGGGATGCTCCCCTTAAGGGCCGGGCCCGGGAGGGGATAAGGGCCCTGGCCCGGGGGATGCTTGGGATCCTGTCTCTCCGGGGCAACATAAGGCTGGCGGTGCGCTACATACTGGAGGAATACGGCTACGGGGAGCACCTGGAGAGGGAGGACCAGTCCACCTTCGAGGAGAGGCTTCAGAACGTGGAGGAGCTGATGTCGGTGTTGCCCGAGGGAAGCATAGATGACGTGCTATCCGAGGTGGCCCTGTTCTCCGATGCGGACGTGGCCTCCGGGGACGATCGGGTGAGCCTCCTCACCCTTCACGCCGCCAAGGGGCTTGAGTTCCCGGTGGTGTTCATGGTGGGGCTGGAGGAGGGGATCTTCCCCAACGCCAAGTGCAGGGAGGACAGGTCCCTTCTGGAGGAGGAGAGGCGGCTCTTCTACGTTGGGATGACCAGGGCCCAGGAGAGGCTCTTCCTATCTGGGGCCGCCAGGCGGGTCCTCTTCGGCAGCTTCATGATGAACCCCTTCTCCCGATTCCTATCGGAGATACCCTCCAGCTGCGTGGTGGAGGACGACAGGACCAAGGAGGTATCCGGCGTTGTTTACGGTGGCGCTAACAGGAGACGTTGGAGCTGGTAAGTCCACCCTCTTGTCCATGTTTGCCCGACTGGGGGCCAGGACCGTATCGGCGGACCTGGTGGCCAAGGGGCTCTGGGAGGATCCCCGGGTTCGTGGGGCCTTCGCGGACCGATGGGGGAGCGTGCCAATCAACCCAGACGGTACCCTGGATGTGGTTACCATATCCCGGCGGGTCTTCTCCGATGAGGGGGAGTACAGGTTCCTGTGTGCGGTCCTTCACCCCCTTACCTGGGAGGTGCTCCAGGGGATGGTGGGGCAGGACGGGATATGGGTCCTGGAGGTGCCCCTCCTCTTCGAGTCCGGCGTGCCCCATTGGATCGATGGGACCCTCTTCCTTGGATGTCCTCCCCAAGTGAGGCTCTCCCGGGTTATGGTCAGGGGCTGGGATCAGCGGGAGCTGGAGTCCCGGGAGAGGTGGTTGATGCGGTCGGAGGATAAGCGGCGGATGGCGGACTGGGTGATAGACAACCAGGGGTCCATGGAGGACCTGTGGGGCTCCGCGTTGAGGATCTACCAGGAGATGCGGCTCCTGAACTCTGTGGTGCTGGGCAACGTAACGTTCCCATCCGCCCATGAGGCCCTGGAATTCTCCCGCCGGATGGTGGAGTCGAAGCTTGCGGCTTGCTGCAGGGTGAGGGGGGTGGACAGCGTCTACCGATGGGAGGGGGAGGTCTACTCCGAGCCGGAGGCGGAGTTGGCCTTCAAGACCGTGGAGGGGGCCATCCCCGCCATAATGGATCTGCTCGGGTCTCACCCCTACGAAATGCCCGCCCTGTACTTCGAGAGGCCCCACCGTATGGGGATCCAGCTCCGCCGCTGGGTTGTCCAGAGCTGTTCCTCATGAGGCTCATAACCACCCACATAGGGGCCGACTTCGATTCCCTGGCCAGCATGTGGGCCGCCCTGAAGCTCTACGGCGACGGGGCCATGTGCTTCTCCGGCGCCGCATCCAGGAACGTAAGGGATTTCCTCAAGAGGAACCGATGGGCGCTGAACGTGCTGACGCCCAAGCAGGTGGACCCGGGGGCCATACGGAACCTGGTGGTGGTGGATGCCCGGTCCCTGGGCAGGATAGGTCCCTTCGCCCAGGTGGCCTTGGATCCGTCGGTGGAGGTCCACGTGTTCGACCATCATCCCCCGGTGGAGGACGAGATCCCCTCCAGCTTCAGCATCATAGAGAGGGCGGGCTCCACCACCACCATTCTGGCGGAGCGGCTCTTCGAGAGATCGGTGTTGCTGACCCCCTTCGATTGCACCCTTCTGGCCCTGGGCATATACGAGGACACCGGGGCCCTTACCTTTGGGGCCACCACCGAGCGGGAGTACGCGGTGGTGGCGGAGCTTCGTCGGCGGGGGGCGGATCTGGCGTCCATACCCACCTGGATAGAGCTCTCCTTCTCCGCCCTGGACCGGGAGCTGCTTGACCGGATGATAGAGGCCTGCCAGGACAGGTTCATCAAGGGATACCGGGTGGTCTCCTGCGCCATTGAGTTTCCCCGCTACGCGGAGGGGATAAGCCTCTTCGTCCATCGGATCATGGACTTCTTCGACGCGGACGTGGCCATAGCGGTGGTCACCATGGACCGTAGGACCTACGCGGTCATCCGAAGCAGAGAGGGCACTATCGACGCCAGATCCGCCATGGGGGACCTGCCAGCGGGAGGACACCCCCAGGCGGCAGCCGCGGCGGTTCCGAGGCAGGACCCGGAGGAGCTCCTGGGGCGCCTCATGAGGAACGTGGAGGGGATCCTTAGGCCCTCCATGTCGGTGGAGGACGCCATGTCCTCGCCGGTGATGGCGGTCCGGGAGGATCAGACGGTGGAGGAGGCCTACAGGCTGATGATCCGCTACGGGCACTCGGCGCTGCCGGTGGTCCTGGACGGGCATCTCCGGGGGATAATCACTCGGAAGGACCTGGACAAGGCCCAGCTTCACGGCCTTGGGGCCGTGCCGGTGCGGGAGTTCATGACCGAGAACGTCATATCCGTCAGTCCCAGGGCCCCCATATGGGAGGCCCACCGGCTCCTGGTGTCCCACAACGTGGGGCGCCTGCCGGTGGTGGATCGGGATGACCTGGTGGGCATAGTCACCAGGACGGACATGCTGAGGGCCCTCTACCCGTCCACCTCCGCGTCGGTGGGGCAGCCAGGTCCCCAGGTCCCCTGGGAGGAGGACGTATCGGCCCTCCTGGACCGGGTGCCCCAGGAGGTGGCCTCCAAGATAAGGCTGGTGACGGATGTAGGGGAGGGGATGGGGCTCAAGGTCTTCCTGGTGGGCGGCTTCGTCCGGGATCTCCTGCTAGGCAGGCCGAACGAGGACGTGGACATGGTATGCGAGGGTGACGCGGTGCCCCTGCTGGAGCGACTGTCCTCCATGGGGCTTCAGGTGTCGATCCATCGTCGCTACGGGACCGGAACGGTGCGGTTCCCGGACGGAAGGAAGCTGGATCTGGCCACCGCCAGGAGGGAGTTCTACGAGTACCCGGTGGCCCAGCCCAAGGTCCAGATGGACTCGCTGAAGCATGATCTGTACCGGCGGGACTTCTCCGTGAACGCCATGGCGGTATCCCTGAGTCCCCGGTGGGGGATGTTGGTGGACTACTTCGGCGGCCGGGGGGATCTGAACCGAGGACAGCTGAGGGTGCTTCACAACCTCAGCTTCGTGGAAGATCCCACCAGGATACTGCGGGGGGTTAGGCTCGAGGGCAGACTTGGCTTCCGGATGAGCCAGGACACGGAGCGTTTGGCGGCTAGCTGCGTAAAGGGTGGCATGCTGAGCCTCCTGTCGGGTCCCAAGCTGAGGAGCGAGCTGGAGCTCATATTCCGGGAGAGGAACCCTATCTGGGCGGTGGACAGGCTCTGTGGGCTGGGGGCTTGGGATGCCATGTTCCCCGGGGTCCCGCTGTCCATCGACGGCCTGAGGGCCCTGCGGAAGCTTGACGTGTTCGTTCGACGGCTGGGAAGGGACCTTCCACCCCTGGGGGAGGAGTCCTGGCTTGCCTTTTTGGGTGCCCTCCTGTATTTTGGAAACCCCTGGGGGGCCAGGAGCGCCATGGACAGGCTCTCCCTCTCCCCGAGGGAGCGGGGCGTCCTGGAGGGCATCTTGACCGGGCTCGGCACTCTGGAGACCGCCATAGGCGGCAAGGGGGACATCCGCTGGTCCTCCCTGTGCAGGGCCTTGGACGGCGTAAATCGGGTGGTCCTCTTCGCCTGGGCGGGCATAACCTCCCGTTGGAGGGTCAGGCGCCGGATCCTCTTGTACCTCACCAGGCTATGCAAGGTGAGCCCAATGCTCAGCGGCAGGGATCTCATAGATCTGGGGGTTCCCAAGGGGCCTGCGGTGGGGGCCATGTTGAGCCGTCTTCGGTTCGCCCGGCTGGACGGGGAGGTGGACACCCTGGAGGATGAGCGGGCATGGGTGCTCAAGAGGCTTGGGGACCTTTGACCTTTGATGTGGTGGCCTTAAAATTGGAGGTAGATGACTTGTACGGAGACTTGTCTTACCGGATAGCGGAGATCCTGTTGAGCGTGCCGGCGGTCCTATGGGCCATAACCTTTCACGAGTTCTGCCACGGTTATGTGGCCCATCTCCTGGGGGATCCTACCCCCAAGAGGTCCGGCAGGCTATCCCTTAACCCCCTTCACCATCTGGACCCGGTGGGGGCTCTCATGCTCCTCATCTTCCGCTTCGGCTGGGCCAAGCCGGTGCCAGTGGACTCCCGATACTTCAAGAACCCCTCCCGGGACCTGGTGCTGGTATCCCTTGCGGGGGCGGCGGGGAACTTCCTCACCGCCTGCCTGGTTGGGCTGTTGATCAAGGCCTTCCCCGCCTTCTTCCTGGGGAACTTCGCCCTGAGGCAGCTGATGTTGCTCATGGTGTTCATAAACATCGGCTTGGGGGTCTTCAACCTGTTGCCCATACCCCCCCTGGACGGTTCCAAGGTGCTTTACGTTCTGTTGCCCCCTCGGTGGCTCAACTCCTACTTCTGGCTGGAGAGGTACGGGGTCCTGATCATCTTGGGGTTGGTTATCACCGGCTTCCTACCCAGGATAATGTCCCCCATGGTCATGTTCCTGGCCTCCCTGGTCCTTTGAGGCAAGGATGAATTATAATAACATTACAAAACCAGGGGCTTTGGCCCCCTACGTTGAGGTGTTGTTCGTATGAAGGTTCTCATGTCCAACGATGATGGGATACTGGCTCCGGGTATACAGATAATGGCCAAGGTGTTGGCGGACCGGGGTATCCCGTGTGCGGTGGTGGCCCCCGACAGGGAGCGCAGCAGCATAGGTCACGCCATAACCCTGAACAGGCCCCTTAGGGTCTGGCACCTGGAGCCCGGTGTCTTCCCCCCCATGATGCCTGCCTACGCCTGCGATGGCACCCCCTCTGACTGCGTGGTCATAGGGGTTGAGGAGCTGGCCAAGGACGTGACCATGGTGATATCCGGCATAAACCGGGGTCCCAACCTGGGGGACGATCTCACCTACTCGGGCACGGTATCCGCCGCCATGGAGGGGCTCATCTTGGGTTACGACGCCATCGCGGTTTCCCTGGCCTGCAAGGGGACCGATCCGGCGGCCCATTACAGCACTGCCGCGGCGGTGGTGGTGGCCTTCCTGGACTGGTTCAAGCAGAACCACCGGCAGAAGGGGGTCCTTTACAACATAAACGTCCCCAACGTCCCCATAAGGAGCCTCAAGGGCATACTCCCCACCAAGAAGGGGACCCGCCTCTACCGGGACAAGGTCACCAAGTTCAGGGATCCCCAGGGCAGGGAGTGTTATTGGATGGGTGGAGTGCCCGAGGACCGGCTGGAGGAGGGAACCGACGTGTGGGCGGTGTCCAACGGCTACGCCTCGGTCACCCCGATTCACATGGACATGACCCATTACGACACGCTGAAGGAGATGAGCTCCGGGGGACTGGATCTCCTCTTCAACCGGGGTTGAAGAACGGCCCTTGACAACCGCGAAAAGGGGGTTATAATTCCCCCAACAGGTCAGATTGACCTGGGGTTCAGGGAGGAGGTGCGACGGTGATGTCCAAGGTCCTGATGCGACGACGAGGGGGTCTCTCTGGTTCCTTCATCAGCTCGATACGGGCGATGAAGGGGAGTGGTTCCTTTGCGTCCGACAGAGATGGGGCGTCACCGGCTGAGAGCGCCCCTCGGAATAGCTAGGAGTACCTCGTGCCCCTGAGCCTCCTCCCGAAGAAAGGCCCCGCCAGCGCGGCCAAGTAGGGGGGATCCCGATAACGATCGGGGTAAAGGGGTCGTCACAGGACGGCAAATTGGGTGGCACCGCGGGCTAGGAGGCCCGTCCCAAAGGGGACGGGCCTCCTTTTTATTAGGGAGTAATTTTAATTTTATAAGAATAAAAGAAGGGGGAAGTTTAAGATGACTTACAAGGGCAAGTTGGTGTTGGCGTACAGCGGCGGGCTGGATACCTCGGTGGCCATACCCTGGCTCAAGGAGCAGGGGTACGAGGTTATAACCTTCACCGCCGACGTGGGGCAGCCCATAGACCTGGAGGGGACCAAGGCCAAGGCCATCAAGTCCGGGGCCAGCAAGGCCTACATAGCGGACCTGAGGGAGGAGTTCGTGGAGGAGTTCGTGTGGAGATCCCTTAAGGCCAACGCCATGTACCAGGGCACCTACCCGCTCAACTCCGCCCTCTCCAGGCCCCTCATAGCCAGCCACCTGGTGAAGGTGGCGGAGGAGGAGGGGGCGGTGGCCATCGCCCACGGTTGCACCGGCAAGGGGCAGGATCAGGTGAGGATAGAGGTGTGCGCCAAGGCGCTCAACCCTGACATAGTGGTGGAGGCCCCGGTTAGGGACTGGCACTTCTCCAGGGACGAGGAGATAGAGTACGCGGAGAAGCACGGGATACCCATACCGGTCACCAAGTCCAGTCCATACAGCATCGACGAGAATCTGTGGGGTAGGTCCATAGAGTGCGGGATCCTGGAAGACCCGTGGGAGGAGGCCCCCAGCGACGCCTTCAAGATGACCGTGGACCCCTGGGACGCGCCGGATGAGCCGGTGACAATCGAGATAGGCTTTGAGAAGGGGCTGCCGGTATCCCTGAACGGAAAGCCCATGTCCGGCGTGGCCCTCATAGAGATGCTGAACCAAATAGCCGGCAAGGCCGGGGTGGGCAGGATCGACATGATAGAGGATCGTCTGGTGGGCTTCAAGAGCCGGGAGGTCTACGAGTGCCCCGGGGCGGTCACCCTGATAGGGGCCCATAAGGCGCTGGAGACCCTGACCTTGCCCAAGGAGGTCCTCAAGGCCAAGAGGGAACTGGAGGTCAAGTACGCGGAGCTAACCTACGAGGGCTATTGGTTCTCTCCCCTGAAGGACGCCATTGATGCCTTCATCGACAAGACCCAGGAGGTGGTTTCCGGGGTGGTCAAGGTCAGGCTCTTCAAGGGACAAGCCATGGTGGTGGGCATGAAGTCCCCCAACGCCCTCTACAGGGAGGACCTGGCCACCTACTCCCACGGCGACAAGTTCGACCACAAATCTGCGGTGGGCTTCATAACCGTCTGGGGGCTCCCCATAAAGACCTGGAGCCAGATGCACGGCAAGAAGTCCGATCAGGTTTCCAAGGCCATCGGGATGGAGTAGGGGACCTGGGAAAACAAGGGGGACTTGGTGCTCCAAGCCCCCCGTATTTTTATCTTAGGGACCTCATCATTGGGGTCCCCATAGGTCCCCCTGCCGGAGGCCCATCTGGACCATCCTCCGCCTCAACCGGTCAATGAAGCCCCCCTTATCCAGGATCCAATCGGGGGCCACCAGCCGGTCCCTCGGGGCGTCGGCGGTGAGGCGCTGCACTATCCCATCTGGGGGCATGTTCCTTAACGCCAATATCAGCTGTTCCATGTACTCCTCCTCCCCGACGGGGCTGAAGAGCCCCGCCCGGTACAGGCCATCCAGCTCGGATCCGGCCAGCACGTGTAGCGGGTGGAACTTGACCGCCCGGCCCCCCAGGTTGAAGACCGCCCTGGCGTCGTCGGCCAGATCGGAGACCTCCCCCATGGGTATGCCGCCGATCAGATGTGCACAAACCAGGACCCCGGGGATCGACGCCAGGGACGATACCGCCTCACGGGACGCATCGCCATGGTGTCCCCGCTTGAGCCACTCCAGCTTGCGGTCTCCCATGGTCTGGACCCCCACCTCCGCCCAGGTCTCGAGCCCCCGATCCACCAGCCGGGAGAGCATGCGGCGGAACTCCATAGGAACCTGGTCGGGCCTGATGCCGAAGGAGACCCCCACCACCGAGATCCCCAACTTGGATGCGGTCCCAATGGCCAGCTCCACGTCCCTCTCTAGGTCAGGGATCGGAGCGTTGGTGAAGCTGTAGCTCTGGAAGTAGAGGATCACCATTCGGGTTCCGGACCTTAAGATCCGCTCCCCCTTGATCCTGATCTGCTCCTCAAGGCGGATCCCCATCATGTGGGACCCGTCTCCGCCGCCCAGGGGGTCACAGAAGATGCATCCCCCTTCGCCTAAGGACCTCCTGTTAGGGCAGCCGGATCCGGTGTCCAACGTCAGCTTCCGGACCGGTCCTCCGTGCCGGCGGCGCAGGATCCCTGACCAGCCGTTCCAGAGGTCGTTTGGGTGGTTATTTATGGGGTTCACTCTCATCGAGGGTGGGGAGGCCCTCTTGGGCCAGCTCCAGGTTGGCCCTCCGGGTGTGCTCCCGGCTCTCCTCCCTCATCTCTTTGAGCCTATCCCGCACCGCATTGTCCTCCAGGGCGATGATCCTGGCGGCCAGGATGGCGGCGTTCTTGGCTCCGTCGACCCCCACCGACGCCACCGGAATCCCCGGTGGCATCTGGGATGTGGAGAGAAGGGCGTCGAGGCCCCCCATGACCCCTCCGCTCAAGGGGACCCCTATCACCGGAAGGTCCGTGTGGGCTGCCACCGCTCCGGGCAGGGCGGCGGAGAGCCCCGCCATGGCGATTATGACCTTGAATCCCCCCTCAATGGCCCCGTTGGCTATGGTGGACACCCTGTCAGGGTTCCTGTGGGCGGATGCCACGGTTACCCGGAACGGGATGCCAAGGGAGGCCAACACCTCACCACAGGCCTTGGCGTGTTTGGCGTCCGACTTTGACCCCAGCATTATCAGAACCTTGGTCATGTTTTAAACCTCCCCCATGGCCCTAAGGCCGATGTCACTCCTGTAAAAGCCCCCCTGAAGGTGGATCCGGCGGATCCGATCGTAGGCCCGCTCACGGGCCTCCTTCAGGTCCTCTCCGATCCCTACAGCGGTGAGCACCCTACCCCCGGAGCTCACAAGGCCGCCGGATTCGAGCCGGGTGCCGGAGTGGAACACCAGGGAGGTGCCATCGTCAAAGGGGTCCGCCCCCTGGATGTGCCTTCCGGTGATCGGCCTGGCAGGGTAGCCCTCGGACGCCAGGACCACCCCAAGGGCCGTCTTGTGGTCCTCAACGACCCGGTCCACGTCCAGCCTGCCATCCGCCGCCTTCCAGCACAGGCTGAGCCATTGGTCCCCTATGACCGGGACGGTGACCTGGGTCTCCGGATCCCCCATCCGTACGTTGTACTCAAGGACCCATATGGACCCGTCGTCCCTCACCATGAGACCCATGTAAAGGATGCCCCTGTACCGGATCCCCATGGCCTTGAGGCCCCTAAGGGTGGGCTCCAGGACCTCCCCTCGGATCTTGGAGAGCAGTTCCTCCCTCTCCCAGGGGACCGGACAGTAGGCCCCCATGCCGCCGGTGTTGGGCCCCCGGTCCCCCTCGTAGGCCCTCTTGTGGTCCTGGCTGAGGGGGAGGATAATCCCCCTGTCTCCGTCCACCATGGCCAGGGCGGTGATCTCGAAGCCCCCTATGTGGTCCTCTATGACCACCTTGGAGCCCGCATCGCCCAGGATCCCGCGCTCTATCAGGTCCTCACAGTAACGGATCGCCTCATCTAGGTCCTGGGTTATCAGGACCCCCTTTCCCGCCGCCAGCCCGTCTGCCTTGATGACATAGGGGGGCCGTCGGATCGAGAGGGCCCTACGGCACTCCCTCACATTGGAACAGACGTCGAACTGGGCGGTCCTCACCGAGTTGTCCGTCATGAAGGCCTTGGCGAAGGCCTTGCTTCCCTCCAGCTGGGCCCCCTTGGAGCCCGGGCCAAGGACCCGGATCCCCGCATCCAGCAGAGGATCCGCCACCCCGGCCACAAGGGGGGCCTCGGGTCCCACTATGACCAGGTCCACCCCCAAGTCCTTCGCCGCCTTGAGCACCTCAGGGGGATCGCAGATGTCCAATGGGACGGACCTGCCCACGTTGGACGTTCCCCCGTTTCCGGGGGCCATGAAGACCTCCTGGACCTGTGGGGACCTGGAGACCCCCCAGCCCATGGCGTGTTCCCTTCCTCCGGATCCTAGGATCATAACCCTCATGGGAAGATACCCCCCTCGGTCAGTGGCGGAAGGTTCTGGTGCCGCCCATGAACATGGACAACTCAAGCTCCAGGGCCCGATCTATCACGTCCCGGTCCCTCACGGAGCCCCCGGGCTGTATTATGGCCCCTACCCCTTTGGAGTGGGCCACCTCCACCGTGTCGGGGAAGGGGAGGAACGCGTCGGACGCCATGGCGGCCCCATGGGCCACATCCCCGGCCTTGCCGAGGGCGAAGGCGGCGGCGTCCACCCGGTTGGTGAATCCGCAGCCCAGCCCCAGTAGCCGTCCCCCCTTGGCCACGGCGATGGCGTTGCTCTTCGCCAGGGCGGCGCACTTCCATGCGAAAACCAGGTCATCCCACAGGTCAGGCCGCCTCTTTCCGTGCCAGGTCCCGTCCTCCTCCCTTGGGGGGACCGGGATGGGGTCCTCCTGGACCAGGGTCCCCAGCAGCGTGTCTCTCAGCATCACCTCCATACGAGGGGAGGTTGCCTCCACAAGCCTCAAGGAGCCCCGCCGGGATCTCAGGAGCTCCAGTGCCTCCGGGTGGAAGGAGGGGGCCAGTACCACCTCGAAGAACCGGTCCGCCAGGATCTCCGCCGCCTGAAGGTCCACCGGCCTGGTCAATCCCACTATGCCGCCGAAGGCGGAAACGGGGTCGCAGTCGATGGCGGACGCCAGCGCCTCCCCGATGGTGTCCCCCAGGGCCGCGCCGCAGGGGTTGGTGTGCTTGATTATCACCGCCGCGCAGGAGTCCCGGAAGAGAAGGATCCCCCGGAGCGCCGCGTCGCTGTCCAGGATGTTGTTGTAGGAGAGCTCCTTGCCCCCCAGGAGCCTGAAGGGGGGCTCCCCCAGCCTGTCCCATAGGCTGGCCTCCTGATAGGGATTCTCCCCGTAGCGAAGCCTCTGAACCCTCCATAGGGGAATGGCGGTCCTGGCTATGGAGGCGTCTTTCATGGGGGATCCGGTGCCGATCCGATCCGACAGGACCGCGGAGATGGTCCCGTCATAGGCGGCGGTGACCGAGAAGGCCTTCACCGCCAGCCTCTCCCGGGTCTTGGGGGACACGGCCCCCAGGCTGTCAAGTTCCGAGGCCACCGACTCGTAATCCGCCGGGTGGCACACCACCGCCACCCGGCGGTGGTTCTTGGCGGCGGCCCTTATGAGGGTAACCCCCCCTATGTCTATCTTCTCTATGAGCTCCTCAATGGGGGCTTGGGCCCTGGCGGCCTCCTCGAAGGGGTAGAGGGTGCAGACCACCAGGTCTATCCGGGGTACCTGGTGGGAGGCCGCCTCCTCCGAGTCCTCCGCCTCCCTGAAGAGGATGCCTCCCGCCACCTTGGGATGCAGGGTCTTCACCCTCCCGCCGAACAGGTGCGGGTAGCCGGTCACCTCCTCCACCTCGGTGACTTGGATGCCCAGGCTTCTTATGAACTTGGCGGTGCCGGAGCTGGATATTATGCGGTACCCCGCCCGGTCTATGGCCCTGACCAACCCCTCCAGGTTGGACTTGTCGTAGGCGGATACCATCGCGTACCTGGTCTGATCCATCACGATATACCTCCTGTCACCATGGGCGAAGTCTTAAGGATGCGAGGGAGAAGTCCCCCTCCTTTAGCCACCGGTCTATGGTGGCGGGGTAGAGCCGATGCTCCACCCGGTGGACCCTCTCCTCCAGGCTCTCCAGAGTGTCCCCCTCCAGGATCTCCACCGCCTCCTGGGCCAGGATGGGACCGTGATCCACCTGCTCGTCCACCAGGTGGACCGTTACCCCCGTGATCCGGACCCCGTAGAGGAAGGCGTCCCTTATCCCGCTTCGCCCCGGGAAGGAGGGTAGCAGGGAGGGGTGCAGGTTTATCACCTGTCCCCGGTGGCGTCCCACGAAGGGGGCGGAGAGGATCCTCATGAAGCCCGCCAGCACCAGGTGGCGCACCCGGTGGAGTTCCATGGCCCGGTCTATCTGGCACTCCGCCGCCTCCCTTCCCTTGGAATAGTCAAGGAAGACCGTGTCGAGCCCCTGGCCTGACGCCCAGACCATCCCGGGGCAGTCCGGCACGTCGGACCCGACGAAGCCGATCCGGGCGTTGAGGTCACCCCGGTCGATGGCCTCCTTGATGGCCATCAGGTTGGAACCCCTGCCGGATATGAGGACCCCTATGTTGGGCTTCATGTCCCGGAAACCCTCCCAATCACTATGAACTCCTCTCCGCACCGGGCAAGGGCATCCGCAACCTCTGGGAGGTGATCCGGCGACGCCACCAGGACGAAGCCGATGCCCAGGTTGAAGACCCGCCTCATCTCCTCCTCCTCTATGCCCAATTCTCGGAGGAGGCGGAAGATGAGGGGCCTGTCCCAGGAGGAGTAGTCCACCTGGGCCCTGAGTCCCCGGGGAATTATCCTGCTCACGTTGCCCTCGAGGCCGCCACCGGTTATGTGGGCCATCCCCTTCACCTTGCGGGTGGATAGGGCCTCCATGGCGGCCCTGACGTACAGCTTGGTGGGCCTTAAAAGCTCCTCCCCAAGGGGAAGCTGGAACCCCGGTTGGGGCTGTGTCAGGTCAAGCCGGGCCCGTTCCACCGCCAACCTAACCAGGCTGTACCCGTTGCTGTGGATCCCGGAGCTCCTTAGCCCCAGGAGCAGGTCCCCTTCCTCTATGTTCCCGCCGGTCACGATTTGGTCAATATCCACGATGCCAACCGCGAACCCCGCCAGGTCGAAGCCCTGAGGGGGGTATACCCAGGGCATCTCCGCAGTCTCCCCCCCCAGGAGGATGCACCCGGACTCCTCGCAGCTCTCCACGATGGACTCCAAGATGGGGGAGAGGGCCTCCACGTCCAGGGAACCGCACGCCACGTAGTCCAGGAAGAAGAGTGGTCGGGCTCCGCAGGTGACCAGGTCGTTTACGTTCATGGCCACCAGGTCCTGTCCGAGCCCCCTTAGGATCCCCAACCTCTTGGCCAGCTCCAGCTTGGTTCCTACCCCGTCGCAGCAGGCTGCGAGGGCCTTCCCGTTCCCGAGGTCATACAGGCCCGCGAAGCCCCCTATCCCGCTTATAACGTTCCTCCGCTGGGATGGGCGGCCCCCCAAAAGGCCCTTTATCCTCTCTACCCAGGCGTCCGCCGCCCAGAGGCTCACCCCAGCTCCCTCATAGGTCAATCCCATTGGCATCATCCTCCATGTACTCTCCGCTGAAACAGGCGGTGCAGAGCCTGCCCTCGGGGGCCCCTATGGCGTTCAAAAGGTCTTCCTGGGTTATGTAGGCCAGCGAGTCCGCTCCCACCTCTTCGGTCAGTTGGTCCAGGTCGAACCGGGCCGCCGCCAGCTCCTCCGACGAGGGGGTGTCGATGCCGTAGTAACATGGGAACCGGACCGGCGGGGACGCGATCCGAAGGTGCACCTTCGATGCCCCGGCGGATCTCATCAGGTTAACCACCCGGGAGGCGGTGGTGCCCCTCACTATGGAGTCGTCGATCACCACCACCTCCTTGCCGGATAGGACGCTGGGGTTGGGGTTGAGCTTCACCTTCACTCCCGCCTCCCTGACCCTCTGGGTGGGCTGGATGAAGGTCCTCCCCACGTACCGATTCCTGACTATGGCCATCTCGAAGGGACACCGGGCCTCCTCCGCGTATCCCAGGGCCGCCACGGTGCCGCTATCAGGCATGCCCGCCACCAGGTCAGCCTTCACAGGGCACCGCTTGGCGAGGCGTCGCCCCAGGTTCTTCCTGGCGTCGTAGACCGATATGCCGTCGATCACGCTGTCGGGTCGGGCGAAGTAGACGAACTCGAAGGAACAGAGGAAGCCCCTCCGGGGCTTAACCGGTATCCTAAGGGAGGACACGGAGCTACGATCCACCACGATGACCTCCCCGGGCTCCACGTCCCTTACCGGCCTGGCCCCCACCATGTCCAGGGCACAGCTTTCGGAGGAGAAGTACACCACCCCGTCCCTCTCCCCCATGATCAGGGGCCTGAACCCCCAGGGGTCCCGGGCTGCGATGAGCCGGTCCTCAAGGAGCACCACCAGGCTGAACGCCCCCCTTATCCTCCTGAGGGCGTCCATTAGGGCGTCCAGGGGCATCTTGTGGGATTGATGGGCCATGAGGTGAAGGATAACCTCCGTGTCCGACGTGGACTGGAAGATGGCTCCCCGGTCCTCCAGGTACCTCATGATCCCCCCGGAATTGGTCAGGTTGCCGTTGTGGGCTATGGCCACGGGTCCCTTGGCATAGTTTATGGTCAGGGGCTGGGCGTTCTGAAGTATGGAGTCCCCGCAGGTGGAGTAGCGCACGTGACCTATGGCGGCCCGGGCTGGTATGGAGGACACCATGCCCTGGGATATGGCGTTGTGGACCAGCCCCATGCCCTTTATGGACCTGGCAACCCCCCCCTCTATCCACGACAGGCCCGCGGACTCCTGCCCCCTGTGCTGCAGGGCGAAGAGCCCCAGGTATATGTCCTCCAGTACCGGCCTGCCATCCCTGGAGAAGGCGCCGAAGACCCCGCACATCAGCCCCTCACCCCCCGGAGGGATCCCAGGTCCGATAGGTTAAGCTGGCAACCCCCTAGATCCAGCGTGGCCCTTCCCGTTACCACCCCAATGGGCCGGAACTCGAAGCCGCTCCATATCCCGGCCAGCTCCCGTACCCTTTGGGGCTCCACGAAGTAGATGGCCATTGGCCCCCCTTCTCCGAAGAGGTAACCCTCGGGAGAGGGCCAGTCGATGTCTAAGCGGGCCCCCAGACTCAGGGGGGCCAGGGACTTGACCAGAGACGACAGCCACCCTCCCCGGGTGACCGGCCTCCCGGCCAGGCACAGGCCAGATCTGGCGGTCCTCATGGCGTTCCCGATGAAACGCCTCTCGAGATCGGGGGCGAATGCGATCTCGGAGCCCCCGGGGCCGAACAGGCTGCCGTAGAGGCTGCCCACGGTGCCCGAGCTGGACCCCACAAGGCATATGGCTGCCCCCTCCGGGATCTCATTGGGCTTGAGCCACCCCTCACCCTGGGGGACCAGCCCAACGGATACTATGAGCGGGGAGGGCATGATCCTGGAGGAGGGGCTCTCGTTGTAGAGGCTCACGTTGCCGGACACCACGGGGCAGTCCAGCTCCCGGGCGGCCCAGGCCAGGCCCTCCACGGATCTCTGAAGCTCCCAGTACTGATGAGACACCTCTGGGGAGGGGAAGTTCAGACAGTTGGTCATGCCCATGGCTTCCGCCCCCGCCACCCCCAGAGCCCTAAGCGTGGAGGCCGCCACCAGGGCGGTGCCGTTGAACGGGTCCTCCTGGCACATCCATGGGTTGGCCTCCATGGAGCAGACCAGGGTCCCCACATCCCTCATCCAGAGGGCGCTTACCGGATTCCCGGGGCCCAGGACGGTCCTCAGCTGCACCATGGAGTCGTACTGCTCGTATATCCAGGAGTGGTCCATCAGGCTTCGCTGGGATAGGAGGGATCGTAGGCGGTCCGCCGCATCCTGGGAGGAGAGGAGTTCCTCATCCCTCCTCGGACGGGGTCGGGTTGGTGGGGCGGAGGGCCAGTCCTTGGCGGGAGAGTCGCCCCCCAGGATGCTCACCGGAAGCTGGGCGATAAGCCGCTGATCCCTGAACACCCGGTAAACCCCCGTGTCCGTGATCTCCCCCACGTCCGCCCACTCGAGGCCCCACTTCTCCGCCGTGGCGGAGAGCCTGGGCAGATCCTCGGGAAGGCAGATGATGAGCATCCTCTCCTGGGACTCGGATAGGAAGATCTCCCAGGGCTCCATTTCCTCCCGGAGGGGGATCCTGTCGCAGTGGATGTCTATGCCGTTGCCGCTCTTGTGGGCCACCTCGCTGGAGGAGGACAGGAGCCCCGCGGCCCCCATATCCTGCATGGCCTGGATGACCCCCTGGTTCAGGAGCTCGAGGCAGGCCTCTATGAGTAGCTTTTCGTAGAACGGGTCCCCTATCTGGATCTGGGGCTTGTTGGAGGCCCCGTGGTCCTTGAGCTCCGTGGAGGCGAAGGAGGCGCCGGCGATGCCGTCCCTTCCCGTCCTGGCCCCCAACACCACCACCCTCATGCCGGGACGGGCGGTCTTGCTGCTGCAGAGCCTGTCCAGCTCCACTACCCCGGCGCAGAAGGCGTTAACCAGCGGGTTGTCCTCGTAACAGGGGTCGTATATGGTGAGGCCCCCCACGGTGGGGACCCCCACCGCGTTCCCGTAGCCCCCTATGCCCTCCACCACCTTCTCCCGGATGTGCTTGGCCTTGGGCGAGTCGGAGTCCCCGAAGAATAGGCCGTCCATGGACATGATGGGCCTGGCCCCCATGGCCAGTATGTCCCTTATTATGCCCCCCACACCGGTGGCGGCACCCTCGTAGGGGGACACCGCCGAGGGGTGGTTGTGGCTCTCCACCTTGAATGCGAGGCCCAGACGATCGGAGAGCCTTACTATCCCCGCGTTCTCCCCTTCGCCCCCCACCACGTGTCTTCCCTCTTTGGGCAACTTGGCCAGTAGCTTCCTGGTGGACTTGTAGCTGCAGTGCTCGGACCACATGACCCCCACCATTCGGAGTTCCAGCTCGTTGGGCTCCCGTCCCAGGACGCCCTTGAGGTGTTCCCATTCCTGCCTGTCCAGCCCCACCTGCTCTGGGTTCATATCAAGCCCGCCTCCTCAATCCACCTTTCCACGGACCTCCAAAGGGTGGTCCCGAAGGAGTCCCCTATCTCCGCCAGGGTTGCCCTCTCCGGGTGGGGCATCATGCCAAGCACGTTCCCCTCCCGGCTGATTATCCCCGCGATCCGGTTCAGGGCCCCGTTAGGGGCCTCACAGGGGGTTCCATCCGGGGCACAGTAGCGGAACACCACCCGGTTGGATCCCTCCAACTCATCCAGGTCCTCCTGGGGGAGGAAGAACATCCCGTCCCGGTGGGCTATTGGGAACTGGACCACCTGCCCTTCCACGAATAGGTTGGTGAAGGGGGTGTTGGTCCGCTCGACCCTCACGTGGCATCGCCGGCAGATGAACCGCTGATCCCGGTTGGTCAGCAGAGCTCCCTTGAGGAGCCCCGATTCGGTTAGGATCTGGAAGCCGTTGCATATGCCGAGCACCAGGCCGCCCTTGCGGGCGTGTTCCACCACCGCCCCCATGATGGGGCTCTTGGCGGCCATGGCGCCGGGCCTTAGGTAGTCTCCGTAGGAGAAGCCCCCGGGGAGGACCACCAGGTGACACTTGGGCAGGCTGCCCTCCCGGTGCCAAACCATCTGGACCTTGGCCCCCACGCTCTCCAGTGCCACCCTAACGTCCCCGTCGCAGTTGCTCCCCGGGAAGGTTACCACCGCCGCCATCATAGAGATAGGTCACCCTCCTTCAGGGAGAAGTCCTCGATGAGCTCGTTGGCCAACAGCTCCTGACAGATCCGCCTGGCGGTGGAGAGGGCGGACGCCTGGTCCTCCGCCTCTATGCTTAGCCTTACGAAGCGTCCTACCGACACGTCCCTAACGGAGCGGAAGCCCATATCCACTAGGGTGCCCATGACCGCCCTCCCCTGGGTGTCCAGGACCCCCCTCTTTGGGAAGATCAGGGCCGATATCTGATAGTTCATCCCTCATGCCTCCTTTGGCTCCGAGAGCCTCTTCCATATTTCCTCGTAGGCCTCAAGGACCCTGCCAAGGTCGTTCCGGAAGCGGTCCTTGTCCAACCTGTCGTTGGTGGCCTTGTCCCACAGCCTGCAGGTGTCAGGGGATATCTCGTCCGCCAGGATGATCCGGCCATCCTTGGTCCTTCCGAACTCCAGCTTGAAGTCCACCAGGGTGACCCCCACCTGCTCGAACATCTCCCCCAGGAGCTGGTTCACCTTCAAGGCCATGGACTTGACCTGGTCTAGCTCCTCCTGGGTGGCCCATCCGAAGAGGACCGCGTGGTCCTCGGTTATGATGGGGTCCCCCAGGGCGTCGTCCTTGTAGCAGAGCTCCACCAGGGGCCTTGGTAGCGGGAGCCCCTCCTTGACGCCGAGCCTCTTGCATATGGAGCCCGCGGTGATGTTTCGCACCACCACCTCGATTGGTAGTATGGTAACCCTTAGGACCTCCTGGTGGGTATCGTCTATCACCCGGACGAAGTGGTTGTCGACCCCCCTGTCCTTGAGGTACTGGAAGATGACGGAGCTTATCACGTTGTTGAGCCGCCCCTTGCCCTCCATGGATGCCACTTTCTGGGCGTTGAAGGCGGTGAGGCTGTCCTTGTACTCCACCACTAGCCTGCCTGGGTCGTCGGTGAGGAACATCCGCTTGGCCTTGCCCTCGTACACCATTTCTCCCTTGCTCACCTGTAACACCTCCTATATTGCTAACATTTAAGCCCAACAAGAGATAAATGTCAACAATAACCTCCCCATATCCTTGGTGCCTCCGCTTGGGTAGGGGTTTCTCTGGTAAAATCAGTTGGCATGTATAAAAGGTCGCGGAGGGGAGTTTGAAAGAGTTGGATCGGATGGAGCACATAAGGAACTTCAGCATCATAGCCCACGTGGACCACGGCAAGTCCACCCTGGCGGACCGGCTTCTGGAGGCCACCGGAACGGTGGACAAGCGCTCCATGAAGGACCAGGTGCTGGATTCCCTGGAGCTGGAGAGGGAGAGGGGCATAACCATAAAGCTGGTGCCCGTAAGGATGAACTACCGGGCCCAGGACGGGAACGAGTACGTGCTCAACCTGATCGACACCCCGGGACATGTGGACTTCAGCTACGAGGTGTCCAGGTCCCTGGCGGCATGCGAGGGGGCGGTGCTGGTGGTGGACGCCTCCCAGGGGGTGGAGGCCCAGACGGTGGCCAACGCATACCTGGCGGTGGACCAGGGGCTGGAGCTCCTGCCGGTGCTCAACAAGATAGACCTGCCGTCCGCCCAGCCCGACAGGGTAGCCAAGGAGATAGAGGAGATAGTGGGAATAGACACCTCGGATGTCATCCTGGCCAGCGCCAAGGAGGGCAAGGGGATCCAAGAGATCCTTGAGGCGGTGGTGAAGAAGATCCCATGCCCCAAGGGGGACCCGGATGCCCCCCTGCAGGCCCTGGTGTTCGACTCGGTGTACGACAACTATAGGGGCGTGGTCTGCTACGTCCGGGTGGTGAACGGGGTGATCCGTCCCGGTCAGAAGGTGATGCTCATGTCCACCTCCTCCACCTACGAGGTGGAGGAGGTGGGGGTGTTCAGGCCCGGCATGAGTCGGGTTGACCAGCTGGGCCCCGGAGAGGTGGGCTACTTCATCTGCGGCATAAAGAACATAGCGGAGGCCCGGGTGGGGGACACGGTGACCGACGCACTAAGGCCCTGCGAGGAGCCCCTGCCGGGCTACCGGAAGGTCAAGCCCGTGGTCTTCTGCGGCTTCTACCCCATCGAGAGGGAGGAGATAAACCAGTTGCGAGAGGCGCTGGAGAAGCTCCAGCTGAACGACTCCGCAATCACCTTCGAGCCCGAGACCTCCACCGCCCTTGGGTTCGGTTTCCGCTGTGGCTTCCTGGGGCTGCTGCACATGGACATAGCCAAGGAGAGGCTGTTGAGGGAGTTTGGGGTGGAGCTGGTGGCCACCGCCCCCAACGTGGTCTATCAAATCGAGATGGCGGACGGGTCGGTGATCGAGGCCCACAAGCCCTCGGACTTCCCCGATCAGTCCAAGATCAAGGAGATACGGGAGCCCTTCATAAGGTGCACCATATTCCTCCCCGAGGGGTTCGTGGGGCCCGCTATGCAGCTCTGCCAGGAGCGCCGAGGGATCTACGTGAGCCTGGAGTACCTGAGCCCCGAGAGGGTCAGGCTCATATACGATCTGCCCCTGGCGGAGTTCATAATGGACTTCCACGATCGGCTTAAGTCCGTCACCAGGGGCTATGCATCCCTGGACTACGAGCACCTGGGCTTCAGGCCCTCACAGCTGGTGAAGGTGGACATCCTTATAAACGAGGAGCCCATCGACGCCTTCTCGTTCATATGTCACCAGGACGCGGCTTACCACCGGGGGCATGCGGTGGCCACCAAGCTGAAGGAGCTGATACCCAGGCAGCTCTTCGAGGTGCCCATCCAGGCCGCCATAGGAAAGAGGGTCATAGTGAGGACCAACATAAAGGCGGTGCGAAAGGATGTGCTGGCCAAGTGCTACGGCGGAGACGTAACCCGCAAGAGGAAGCTGCTGGAGAAGCAGAAGGAGGGCAAGAAGAGGATGAAGCAGATAGGCCGGGTATCCATTCCTCAGGAGGCCTTCCTGGCCTTCATGGACGTCTCGGGGGGCGACAAGGACTGATAACCACGCCGGCCAACCCTGGGGCGGGCCCCATGGGGGAGAGGGGGATCTCCATCTACGTGCACGTGCCCTTCTGCACCAGGAAGTGCCTCTACTGCTCATTTCCCAGCGCCCCCATGGGGAAGGGGGACCAGGAGGCCTACCTGGAGGGGCTATCCAAGGAGATGGGATCCTGGTCCCGCCAGCTACGAAGGCCCCGGGTGCACACCATCTACTTCGGGGGTGGCACCCCATCCAAGCTCTCCCCCGGCGGCTGGGAGAGGCTTATGGGGGACCTGGGCCAGTCCTTCGATCTTTCTGGTGTGAGGGAGATCACCTTTGAGGCCAACCCGGAGAGCTTGGGGGTGGACCTGCTTAAGTGCTGGACCGAAGTTTCCCCCGGCCCACTCCGGGTCAGCCTGGGGGTTCAGAGCTTCCTCGACCGGGAGCTCCGGCGGCTGGGCAGGGTGCACACCGCCTCCGACGCGGTCCGGGCCTCCGAGATGGTTCTCCGGGCGGGGATCCCCTTGAGCGTGGACCTCATGTTCAGGCTGCCGGGCCAGTCCCTACGGGACTTCTCCTACAGCCTCAAGATGGCGGTGGGGCTGGGGGTGGATCACCTATCCGCCTACGAGCTTACGGTGGAGGAGGGCACCCCCTTTGGGGATATGGATCTGGAGCTTCCCCCCGACGGCTACGGGTTCTATCGTTACCTTCAGTGGTACCTGGACCGCAGGAGGTTCGTGCAGTACGAGGTGTCCAACTTCGCCCGTCCCGGCGCCTTCAGGGTTCACAACCTAAGGTACTGGCTCGGTGGGGACTTCCTGGGGTTGGGACCCGGGGCCTGGAGCTGCATTGGGGAGGCCAGATACGGGAACCACCCCTCCCTTGGGGGATGGCTTCGGTTGGTGGAGGCCTCAGGCAGGGGGACCTGCTGCGGTGAGATCCTGGAGGGGGCCCGCCGCAGGGCGGAGCGGGCCATACTGGCCCTGAGGACCTCTTTCGGATGGGCCCCGGAGGGGAGGGACGACCCATTGGCCTGCCGCCTGGAGCCACTGATGGGTGATCTGGTGGCCCTCCAGGGGGGGCGATACGTGCTTACCCCCAGGGGCTTTAGGGTCGCCAACTTGATATGGGAGATACTGCTGCCCTGAGGACGGTGTTATTTCATGCGCTATTTCTCGCTTCAGCTGGTTGACGACGAATCCCTGGAGGGGAGGCTTCATGGGTTACTTGAGCGGGTGGCCAGGAGGGGGGAGATCCCCGGTGGGATCCCGGTGGGATACGAGACCCACGTGGGCCCCTTCCTCATGGACACCCTCTCCTTCTTTGATGACCCAATCCCCAGCGCCTCCGGCTGGGTGAGGCTTTACGCCTCCTTCTCGGAGGAGCGGGGGACGGCGCTGATGGTGGGGGAGGGGTTGGATGGGCTGTCCCGGGACCTGCCTCCCGGGGAGTGGCACTCCTCCCCGCCGAGCCCGCCGGGTCTCTCCTGGGGACTCATCGGCATGGCGGACCGGGGCTGGATAGTCCTCTTCGATGACTCCATAGACGAGCCCGTGAAGGAACGGTTGGATGAGGACATTATGGTGGCCTACATGCCCTTGAGCGTCCTTGATGGGGTTCAGCTGGACCCCCAGGTGCCCCCGTCAAGGGTCCAGGACCTCATGGTCCGTTGGCTCCTCGCATACCTCCCCGATCGGGAGGATTACGACCTTTGAGGATTGGTGGTGGTTTCGGTGTCCTTTGATGTTAACGCGTTCATGAGGCAGATACCCCCCATGTCGGAGCTTCTCTCCCTCCCATGGGTGCCATCCATGGAGGCCTCCCTTGGGAGGAGGGCGGTCAAGGCGGTCTTCTCGGAGGTTATAGGGGAGTTCCGGACCCTGTTCAGGGAGGGGAGGATATCCCAGATCAGCGCCGAGGAGATAGTCAGGGAGGCATTGGCCAGGCTGACCGCCAGGTCAGTTCCCAGCGTGAGGCGAGTGGTCAACGGCACCGGCGTGGTGGTTCACACCAACCTGGGCCGCTCTCCGCTCCCCAGGGAGGTTATGGAGTCCGTGGTGGACGTTTCGGTGGGGTACAGCAACCTGGAGTTCTCCCTGGACGAGGGGGTGAGGGGGCATCGGAACGATCACGTTGAGTGGCTCATATGCCAGCTGACCGGCGCCGACGGAGCGGTGGTGGTGAACAACAACGCTGCGGCGGTGCTGCTCAGCCTGGCGGCCCTCGCCTCCCACAAGGAGGTCATAGTGTCCCGGGGGGAGCTGGTGGAGATAGGGGGCTCCTTCCGCATCCCCGACATCCTGTCCTTCGCCGGAGCCAGGCTGGTGGAGGTGGGCACCACCAACAGGACCCACCTTTCGGACTACGAGAGGGCCCTGGGAGAGGACACCACCATGCTGCTCAAGGTCCACCCCTCCAACTTCAGGATAGAGGGCTTTCACTGTTCCGTGTCCCGGCAGGAGCTGGCGTCCCTGGCGGCCAGTCGGGGGCTCATCTTCCTGGAGGACCTGGGGAGCGGACTTCTGGAGGCCTTTGACGGGGACGCCCTCTCCGAGGAACCCACCGTCCGGGAGTGCCTTCAGCAGGGGGTTGACCTGGTCACCTTCTCGGGGGACAAGCTCCTGGGGGGACCCCAGATAGGGGTGGTGGCGGGCAGGTCCCAGCTCACCGAGCGGCTAAAGAAGCACCCCCTGATGAGGGCCTTCCGGGTGGACAAGATGACCCTGACCGCCTTCGAGGGGATACTCCGGATGATGCTCCGCGGTGAGGACCGGATGATCCCCACCAGGGAGATGCTCTCCCTGTCGCCGGATGTCATGAAGAGGAGGGCCTCGTCCCTGGCCAGGCGGGTGAGGCGGGTCATCCGGGAGGCATCCGTTCCAGGAAACGCCTCCGTCCTGGAGGTGGAGGATGCGGTCGGCGGTGGAGCCTTCCCGGCGGTGGGGCTCGTGGGCTACGGGGTGGCGCTGGACCTGCCGTCCCTTGGGGGGGCCTCCAGGGTCCAGGGGCTCTTCCGGCGGTCGGATCCACCGGTGGTCCTGGGGGTCGACCGGGGCTTGCCATGCCTCCACGTCAGGACCCTGCTCGATGGGGACGACGAGAGGTTCCTCCGGTCCCTCAAGCGGGTGCTGGGGGTGAGGTGATGGAATATCCCTTCGTCCTCGGAACCGGGGGGCACATAGACCACGGGAAGACCACCCTGGTGAAGGCCCTCACTGGGGTGGATTGCGACCGCCTGCTGGAGGAGAAGCGGCGGGGGATAACCATAGAGCTGGGCTTCGCCCCCCTGAGGCTCGGGGATCGGGTGGTCAGCATAGTGGACGTGCCCGGGCACGAGCGATTCATCCGCCAGATGGTGGCCGGGGCCGCCGGGGTCGACGCGGTTATGATGGTGGTGGCCGCCGACGAGGGGGTGATGCCCCAGACCAGGGAACACCTGGAGATAATGGAGCTCTTGGGGGTCCGTAGGGGCATAGTGGTGATAACCAAGTGCGATGCGGTGGAGCCCGACCTGGTGGTCTTGGCCCAGGAGGACGTGAGAGAGGCCTTCCGGGGCACGTTCCTCCAGGATGCGCCGGTGATCCCCGTGAGCGCCGTTACCGGCCAGGGGTTGGAGGAGTTGAAGGGGGCTATAGGGGACCTGATCGACCGGCTATCCCCCAGGGACAGGGAGGGGGATCTCTTCCTCCCCATAGATAGGGCCTTCTCCATATCCGGCTTCGGCACGGTGGTCACCGGCACCGTATACCAAGGATCGGTTACAGAGGGGCAGGAGCTGGAGGTGTTGCCCTCCGGGCTCAGGTCCAAGGTGAGATCCCTCCAGGTCCACGGCGAGAGGGTCCATCGAGCGGTGGCGGGCCAGCGGGTGGCGGTCAACGTCCCCTCTGTGGACCTGGACTCGATTCGGAGGGGGGACGTGTTGGTGGCCCAGGGGGCCTGCCGTCCCACCGATAGGCTCGACGTGTGGTTGTACCTCCTCCCGTCCTCCGCGGACCCGCTGAAACATTGGCAGAGGGTTAGGCTTCTCATGGGGACCTCGGAGGTCATGGCCCGGATCATGCTGCTCGATAGGCCGAGGCTGGATCCCGGCCTGGAGGCCCCAGCCCAGCTGATGCTGGAGGAGCCGGTGGCGGCGGTGGCCTCCCAGCGGTTCATCATCCGCTTCTATAGCCCCTTAAGGACCATAGGAGGGGGCCAGGTGTTGCTCCCCTACCCCGACAGGGTAAGGGGTAGGGCCGACAGGCTCTTGAGGGCCAAGGGGCTAGAGGCCATGCGGGGGGCCTCCTCCCGGGAGGAGAGGGTCAAGGCCTACCTCCAGTTGGTTCCCATGGCCCCCCTGGATCGGGTAAAGATGGATCTGGGGCTCGGTGACGTGTCCGCTCTTCTGGACCGCCAGGGCCCCCACTGGGTGATAATTCAGTCCAAGCCCAATCCATGGATCTTCGGCGCTGGTCACCATGGGCACATGATCGAGACCGCGAGCCGACTGGTTGGGGATTTCCACCGCAGGAATCCATCGGAGCGGGGCATGCCATTGGAGGAACTGGCCAGGGCTTGCGGGATGGAACAGGGGTTGCTCAGATCCTGGCTCGGCCACGAGTCCCTAGCGGGGCTCCTTGAGCTGGACGAAGGGAGGGTGAAGGATCCATCGTTCGCCCGGGACCTGGAGGGGCTCGATAGGCTTCTGCAGCGTCTTGAGGCCCACCTGGATGAGAGGGGCTTCCTGCTCCCAGAACTTTGGGAGATGAGGGCCCACCTGGGGGTTGACGACGAGACCTTCAAACGGGTGGTGGCCTTGGCCAAGGAGAGGGGGCTGGGGGTCATCCTTCCCGGTGACCTCTTCCTGTCCTCCAAGCTAAGGGACGCCCTCTGGAGGACCCTGGCGGAGATGGGGGAGATAACCGTGGCCACCGTGAGGGACAGGTTGGGGTTGAGCAGGAAGTATGTGATGCCCATGCTGGAACATCTGGACTCCCTGGGCATAACCCGGCGAGTCCAGGACAAGCGGGTGCTCCTCAAAAAGCCCGGATGAAAGATGAAATGATGCCCCCCTGACATCGCCATGGGACCGTAACCCCCGTGATAGGCTTACGTTGCTTAAAAGGGCTTGAAAAATATTAGGTTAGGGTGTACTATTCGGAAAATCTGACAAACGGGAGTGGGGCCCATGGCGAGATCTCTTGATCAGATCAGGGAAATGGTCAGGCAGCACAGGGGGTCAAGGGTTTCCTACCGGTCGATAAATGGCCGTCGGAAGGTGGAGCAAAAGGAGGGCATCATAACCGAGGTCTATCCCTCCCTCTTCACCCTTTACGTGGAGTCCCAGTGTAGCACCGTCTCCTTCAGCTATGCGGACGTGCTGACCCGGGAAGTGGTCCTGGAGTTGCTTCCGGGGCATGAGCGCTTGGCTTGACCGTTAACCGCAATCCAGCGCTCCACCGCACAGGTGGGGCGTTTTTTAATTTTTTATGCCAATGCGGGGTGGTGATTTCCTTGGAGTTCATTGTGCCCTGTCACATAAAGATCAACCTATGCCTTTGGGTTGGGGCACCTGGGGTGGATGGTTATCACCCCATCAGGACCTTCTTCCTCAAGCTGAGGTCCCCGGAGTTCCTCCGGATAAGGACGGGTTCTGTGAGGACCGTGGTCTACCATCGGGGGGATCCGTTCTACGGGGAGCACCTGGTCTTACGGGCACAGGCCCTGCTCCGGGGCCGGATCCAGCTCCCCCCGGTTGAGGTTGAGTGTGAGAAGGCGTTGCCGGCGGGCGGCGGGGTCGGCGGTGGGAGTGGCAACGCCGGGGCCTTCATCCGTTGGGCCTACGCCCAGGCGGGGATGGATACGGACCTTTCGGTGGCCGCCCAGTTGGGCAGCGACGTGGCCTTCCTGGCCTCTCGTATGTGGGCCGCCTGGGGGGAGGGGAGGGGGGAGCTGTTGACCCCCCCTGAGGGAGACCTTGATGGGTTGAGGGAGCTGAGGGGGATAATCGGCTTCCCTCGCTGGGCGATCGGGACCGCCTGGGCCTATCGGATGCTGGACCAGCTCAGGGGATCATCCTCTGATGCGCGTCTGCCGGAGGGTGGGGAGGTGGAGCCCCTGCTGGAGGGGCTGGTTCGGGGGCGTGTGGTGGGCCTAATGTCGAACGATTTCATCCCCGTGGCGGAGAAAGTCAGGCCAGAGTACGTTAAAATATGGCGGGACTGCGAGTCCTTGGGGGCCCTCGCCTGGGGGCTGTGTGGCAGCGGCAGCGGCTTCTTCGCCCTGTTCTCCCACCAGGAGGGGGTGGAGAGGGCGTTTGCGGAGCTTGGCAAGCAGGATTACGTAAGGAGTCTTATCCCATTGGAGGTCTGTAGATGAAGGGACAGAGGACCGAGAGGTTGGTCAGGATAGCTTCCCGTTTCATGCTGGGTCCATCGAGGCATCTCTCGCTCACTGACCTGGCTCAGGATTTCGAGGTGTCCAAGACCGTCATAAGCGACGACATGGAGATAATCGATAAGGCCTTTTCCGACGAGATGTTGGGCGGCATAGAGGTTGATAGGGGGAGGAGCGGCGGCGCCTACTTCGTCCCCCGGGTCGGGGAGGAGCTCCGTCGTCGGTGGCTTGAGCAGATCGCCCAGGTCCTGTCCAGCCCGGAGAGGTCCCTGCCCGGCGGGTTCGTTTACTACACGGACCTGATCTTCGATCCTAGGGTGGCCTCCATGTTGGGGCTCATAATGGCCTCCCGGTTCTCCAGCCTGAGGCCCGATACCATTATGACCTCGGAGGTGAAGGGCATACCCATCGCCATGTTCGCCGCCCATGCGCTTGGGGTCCCCCTGTCCATATGCAGGTTCCGGAACAGGCCCAGCGATGGCCCCGCCGTGGCGGTCCACTTCCCCACCGGGGCGGGGGATGTGAGGACCATGTACATGGGCACCCGGCAGATGGGCAGTAGCAAGCGGGTCCTGGTGGTTGACGACTTCATGAGGGGGGGCAGTACCGTGTCGGGTATGCTCCAGATGGCAAAGGAGTTCGGATCCCAGGTGGTGGGGGTCGGGATCTTCATCGCCGCCCAGGATCCCCCAAGGAAGAGCATCCCGGAGTACAACGCCCTTCTCACCATATCGGGCATCGGGGACTCCCTCAAGATAAGGGTGAACGACTGAATGCAACTTTTTGTGTGAAAATGGCGATCCCCCTTTGACGGATCGGGGATCATGGGGTAGAATGCTTCCTCGGGAGGAGGTGGCCCCTCATGATCGTCCGGATCGAGGAGGATGAGTGCATAGGCTGTGGCGTTTGCGCTCAGATCTGCCCGGAGGTCTTCGCCCTGGACGAGGAGCTTGGCAAGGCCAAGGTTCTCAATCGGGAAGGATCGCCCTGCGTCCAGGAGGCGGCCGATAGCTGTCCGGTCAGTTGCATCAAGGTTGATTAGGGGTTGAGCCTCTCCGCATAGGAAGGGCCCATAGCTCAACGGGTTAGAGCCACCGGCTCATAACCGGAAGGTTCCTGGTTCGAGTCCAGGTGGGCCCACCAGCAAAGCCAAGCCGCCCTCGTGGCGGCTTTTTCAGTATCTTGGGGGTGTTGGGTTGCGCCTATCTCAGGTGGTCTCGTCCATAGAGGCCCGCATCCCCCCCAGCTGGGCCTACGAGTGGGATAACTGCGGCCTCCTGGTGGGGGAGATGGGTTCCCCGGTGGAGCGGATAGGGGTGTGTCTCGATGTGGATTCCCAATCAGTTGAGTGGGCCTTGGAGAACGGATGTCAGCTTTTGGTGGCCCACCATCCGGCCATATTCAGGCCCCTGCGGCGTATCGTGGACGACGGGGCTGGATGTCCCCTTCTCAAGGCCATAAGGGGTGGGCTCGCCGTATACGGGGCCCACACCAGCTGGGACGTGGCCCCCTTCGGGGCCAGCGTGGTTCTCGGGAGGTCCCTGGGTCTATCCGACATGTCCCCCATGGAGCCCCGGGGGGAGTGGGGGTTGGGAGTTGTGGGCCACTTGGAGATGGTGGACCCCGAGGTCCTTATGGTGAGGGCCAGATCCATGTGGGGTCTATCCTGGGCCTTCGTGTCCGGGGCCCAGGACATCCAGGTCTCCCGGGTGTCCATCTGTGCCGGGTCCGGTGGGGAGCTTTGGCGGCTGGCCCTCTCCCTGGGGGCCCAAATGCTCATAACCGCCGACGTGAAGTACCACGACCTGCTGGACGCGGAGGCCGCGGGGTTGGTGATTGGGGTGGTTGACCACGGGGAGATGGAGCACGCCACCCTTGGGGACCTCAGGGACCTTATAGAATCTGCCACCGGAGTCGAGACCCTTCTGGGGCCCCGTCGCCAGGGGCGGGTTCGTTTCGTGTAGATCAGGACAACTTACGTCCCGCGGAGGCGGGGACGACGAGGGGTGAGCCTTAGATGATGGATAGGGTTTTTAGCGGCATGAGGCCTACCGGGAAGCTACACCTGGGGCATATGGCGGGGGCCCTGGCCAACTGGGTGAAGCTGCAGGAGGATCACGAGTGCTACTACTGCGTGGTGGATTGGCACGCCCTCATGTCCGATTATGCGGACAGCAGCATGCTGAGGGACAACTGCCGGGAGATACTTCTGGACTGGCTGGCCGTCGGGTTGGACCCCGATAAGTGCACCATATTTGTGCAGTCCCACGTTAAGGAGCATGCGGAGCTGTCCCTGGCCCTCTCCATGGTGACCCCCTTGGGATGGTTGGAGAGGAACCCCACCTACAAGGACCAGATCCTTAACCTGCAGAATAAGGACCTTTCCACCTATGCGTTCCTTGGGTATCCGGTCCTCATGGCGGCAGACATACTGCTCTACAAGGCGACGAAGGTGCCCGTGGGGGAGGATCAGTCGGCCCACTTGGAGCTGAGCCGGGAGATAGCAAGGCGCTTCAACTACTACTTTGGCGAGGTCTTCCCGGAACCCCAGGCGTTGCACACCTCCACCCCGAAGATACCCGGCACGGACGGCAGGAAGATGAGCAAGTCCTACGGTAACTCCCTCAACATAGCGGACGAGCCTGCCGTGCTCTGGGACAAGTTGAAGACCATGATGACGGACCCCGCCAGGTACAGGCGGACGGATCCTGGGGATCCGGACAAGTGTCCCGTCTGGGATCTGCAGAAGTTCTTCAACCACGACGCGGCGGAGATGGAGGAGCTGGCCCACGGGTGCAGGACCGCGGGGATAGGTTGCATAGACTGCAAGAAGAAGCTCTTCCGACACGTGGAGGAGGTCATGACCCCCATCCAGGAGAGGCGGCGCAGGCTTGAGGAGCACCAGGATATGCTGAACGAGATAGTTCAGGAGGGGGCCAAGAAGGCCCGGTCCACCGCCCTGGTCACCATGGAGGAAGTGTACGGCGCCGTTGGAATGCTACGCTGATCTAAGAGGTGAAGGCCCTCTCAACGTAACGCTGGGGGAGTTTTCCGGCCCCCTGGACCTGCTCTGCCAGCTGGTGGAGCGGGGGAAGCTGGATGTGGCCCGCATATCCCTGGTGGAGCTTCTGGAGCGGTACGTGTCTCACCTGATGACCGTGGAGTCCGTGAGCCTAAGGGACCTGGCGGAGTTCTTTGGCTTCGTGTCCCGGATAGCCCTGTCGAAGGTTCGAAGCCTGTTCCCCTCGGTGGATCAGGAGGAGGTGTTCCCCCTTGAGGAGGATACCCTTGATGCGGAGGAGGAGTTGCGGGCGTCCTTCGTTCGGTACCGTCCCATAAGGAGGGCCGCCATCTGGCTCGAGAGGAGGCAGGCCTGGCGGGAGAGGTTTTTCACCCGGGAGGCGGAGGAGGGGCCCCTGCTCTTCGAGGCGGGGGACCTGTTCGGGTTGGCCCGGGTCTGGTGGTCCATGCTGGACCGGAACTACGATCCGGGGGATGAGGATCTTTGCGATGAGCCCCCGGTGGAGATAGACGACGGAAGGGCCCAGGAGTTCAACGTGGAGGAGATAATGGAGGAGATACTGTCCATCCTGGGGGGGCAGCCGGTGCCCTTCGGGGCCCTCCTGGGGGATCGTCCCACCCGGGGGCGAGTCATAGCCTCCATCCTGGCCCTTCTGGAGCTCTGTCGCCTGGGAAAGCTTAGAATATGTCAGAAGGGGGCCTTCGATGACATCGCATTCTGTGCCCCATAGCGATCCCTCTAGGGTGGAGCTGGACAGGAAGGTGGAGGCCCTTCTCTTCGTGTCCCCCGCCCCGGTTGAGGAGCGGGAGATGGCCTCCTTCCTGGGGGTGTCATCTAGGGAGGTCCGGGAGGCCATAGGTCGTCTTAGGGAGCGCTACCAGTCCTGCCACGGTCTGGACCTTATACAGGTGGCGGAGGGGTGGCAGATGGTCACCGCCCATGATCTGGCGGACCTTGTGGGGGCCTTTAGGGAGGTCTCCCAGAGCCAGAGGGTGCGGCTAAGCAGGGCCGCGGTGGAGACCCTGGCGGCGGTGGCGTATCACCAGCCCATAACCAGGGCTGAGATCGAGGAGATCCGGGGGGTCCGGTGCGACCGGGTGCTGGATACCCTGCTGAGGCATGGGCTGGTTCGGGTGGCGGGAAGGAAGCGGAGCCCTGGAAACCCGTTGCTTTACAGGACCACGTCCCGGTTCATGGACGTCTTCGGCCTGTCCTCCCTGGGGGACCTGCCGTCCCTGGAGGATCTGATGGAAGAGATGGGGAACGACGATCTGGAGGATGAGGGCCTTGAGGCTTAACCAGTACCTGGCCCGGTGCGGATTGGGATCTAGACGTAAGGTGGAGGCCCTGATCGTGACGGGAAGGGTCAAGCTTAACGGTCTGGTGGTTTCCGATCTGGGATGCCGGGTGGAGGAGGGGGACCATGTGGAGGTGGACGGATGTTCAGTGCACCCCCTCGATAAGATCTACATCGTGATGAACAAGCCCCGGGGCGTGGTGTGCGCCGTGGAGGACCGGCGGTATCGCACCGTGCTGGACCTCCTCCCCCCTCAGATAAGGGCCCTCCGCCCCTTCCCGGTGGGGCGGCTGGACAAGGAGAGCCAGGGGCTCCTCATCCTGACCAACGACGGGGACTTCTGCGATGCCATACTGCATCCTCGAAGGGGTATAATAAAGACCTACGAGGTTACGGTGGACAGAGATGTCCCCTCGGAGTCGTTGGATCGGCTTAAGGGCGGGGTGTGGTCCGATGGGGAGATCTTGAAACCCCTTATGGTTAGCCTCATGGGTCCTAGAACCGTCCGGGTGGACATCCAGGAGGGGAAGAAGCGGGAGGTCCGGCGGATGATGGCCGCACTTGGGTTCAAGGTGCTATCCCTCCTGCGGCGAAGGATAGGTAAGATGGAGCTTCGCAGGCTTAGAGCCGGGGGGATATGCCTTTTCTCCGTGGACGATATCTGGCATCATATCAACGTGGGTGGTATTGTATAGCTGGGCTTAGTTGGATCTTCGCGGAGCACCAATTACCCTGTTGTCGTTTAGGAGGGGTTACATGCAAGGGCTTGATGATCGTACCCGGGACCTTATACAGAGGCGAGTGCTCAAGCGGGTCAGCGATATACCATCTCTGCCCCAGTTTGTGATAGATACCCTCAAGAAGCTGGACGATCCCAAGAGCAACGCTCAGGACGTGGCGGACAAGCTTGCCAAGGACGAGGGGCTGGTGCTCCGCATCCTGAGGCTTGCCAACTCCGCTTACTACGGTTTGCCTCGCAGGATAACCAGCATCTCCGAGGCCATAGCCCTCTTGGGCTTCAAAACCGTCAAGAGCATCGTCCTAGCCGCATCGGTGTACAAGTTCATGGACGGAGCCTTCACCGGTTACGCCCTTGACAGAGGGGAGCTGTGGCGGCATTCCCTCAGCGTGGCCTTCTCCTCCCGGCACATAGCTAAGCGCTTCAAGGACGTGGACGATGAGGAGGCCTACGTGGCTGGCATGGTTCACGACATAGGCAAGATAGTCCTTAACGATTACGTCCGGTTCGGCTACAGCATCATAGTTAAGCTGGTGGAGGAGGACCAGATGCCCTTCATGGACGCGGAGCGCCAGGTGTTGGGCTTCGATCACGCCCAGGTGGGGGGGCTCATAATGGAGCAGTGGAACCTGCCGGAGCGCTACATGATAGCCGCCCGGTATCACCACTCTCCCTGGGAGTTGCCGGACGAGCAGGCGGAGCACAGGCGCTTCCTGGACGTGATTCACGTGGCCAACTCCCTGTGTCTCATGTTGGGGGCCGGGCTTGGGGCGGATGGTCTGCAGTACAGCGTGTGGCCCGAGAGCCTTGAGCGGCTGGGCCTCTCCTCTGACGTGGAGGTCCTCATGTCCGAGCTGGTGGACCTGATGGCCCAGGTGGACCAGGAGCTTAGCATGGAGGCCATGGAATGAGCCGCCGCGGCCCGGTGGTGGTGTTGGACGGCCCCGCCGGATCCGGCAAGAGCACGGTGGCAAAGCTTCTCGCCCGGGCCCTGGGGGTCCCCCACCTGGACACGGGGGCCATATACAGGGCGGTGGCTTACCACATGGACTCCAAGGGCATCCCCCCCGAGGACTCGGAGCTCCTCCTTCGGGAGCTGGAGGTCACCCGGGTGGAGGTTTCCCAGGGCTTCGTTCGGGTCAACGGGGAGGACGTGACCCGGGAGATAAGGACCCCTCACGTGGACTCCATCGTATCCCATTACGCCGCCATCCCAGCCGTCAGGAGGGCCCTCCTTGGGCTCCAGCGGGAGCAGGCCAGGGACGGAATAGTGGCGGAGGGGCGGGACATGGCTTCCGTGGTCTTCCCCGACGCGGATGTGAAGGTCTTCCTCACCGCCTCCCCGGAGGAGCGGGCGAGGCGAAGACACCTGGAGCGTCTCTCAAAGGGAGAGGACTCGGACTACCAGCAGGTGCTTAGACAGGTGGAGGAGAGGGATCGGCTGGACTCCCAGCGGGAGTGCTCCCCGTTGAAGGTGGATGAGGGGGCCCTGGTGTTCGATACAACCGGTCTGTCGGTGGATGAGGTGGTCTTAGCCCTCGAGAAGGAGGTGCGGTCAAGACTTGTCGGAAGGGTTTAACCAGAGTCGGGTCTTCTACCTCCTGGTTAAGGGCCTCTTCAAGGGGGCCCTGTCTTTGTATTTTAAAGTGAGGGTGAGGGGCCTGGAGGGCAGGGAGCTACCATCCCCCCTCATCGTGGCCTCCAATCACTGCAGCCACCTGGACCCCCCATTCATAGGGGCCTTCTTCCCTGGGCAGCTGTGCTACCTGGCCAAGGAGGAGCTCTTCCACAATCCGCTGATGGGGCTGGCCCTCAGGGGGCTTGGGGCCCTCCCGGTGGATCGGGACGACCAGCGGGGCTCCAGCGGGCCCCTGCGGCTGATGCTGAAGCTCCTCAAGGAGGGGCGTCGGGTGCTCATCTTCCCCGAGGGTACCAGATCTCCGGATGGCAGGTTGCAACCCCTGGAGGAGGGGGTGGCCTTCCTCAGCCTCAAGGCGAGGGCGCCGGTGCTGCCAGTCTTCATTCGGGGCACCTTCGAGGCGTTCCCCAAGGGGGCCTCGTTTCCAAGGCCAGGTAGGGTGTCCCTGAGCTTCGGAGACCTCATATGGCCCCAGGGGTTCCTCCAGGATGGAGCGCCGGAGAGGGAGGCCAGATCCCATATGCTCAAGGCCATCGGCGATTCCCTGATGGTCCTGTCGGAGGGCCATGACTGATCCCGGGGCCATAGTCCTGTCCATAGACCCCAGGGATGAGGCCTCCATTGAGGAGGTAGAGGCCCTTCTCTCCAACCTGGGGTATCGCAGGTTAAAGAGGATGGTTCAGCGGAGGATGAGGCCCGATCCGGCCAGCTTCGTGGGAGCCGGGTTCTGTGAGGCCGTCCGGGAGGAAGTCCGGTGCGGGGGTTATGAGCTGGTGGTTGTGGATGGGAACCTGTCCCCCACCCAGAGACGGAGCCTGGGGGAGGCCCTCAAGGTGGAGGTTTGGGACAGGCCCTACTTGATAATGAGGATATTCGAGGCCCGGGCTGTCACCGCGGAGGCTAAGCTTCAGGTTCAGCTGGCGTCGCTCCGGCACGAGATCCCTTACCTCAAGGGTTTGGGGCTTCAGATGTCCCGGGCGGGGGGCGGGATAGGTACCCGGGGACCTGGGGAGACCGAGTTCGAGAGGCATCGCAGGAAGCTGGAGCGCAGGGCCCGTTCCATAGAGGATAAGCTGGAGCAACTCAGGAGAAGGAGGTCCTCCCTCAGGCAACATCGCCGCCGGAGGGCCCTCAAGACCGTCTCCCTGGTGGGTTACACCAACAGCGGCAAGACCACCCTCCTTTCCCGCCTGTCGGGCGATAGAGGTGTGGTGGGGAAGGACGAGCTATTCGCCACGCTGGACCCCTTGGTGAGGGGGGTTACCCTCCCTGACGGCAAGGTGGTGTTGTTCTCCGACACGGTGGGGTTCATCCGGAGGTTGCCGGTGGAGCTGGTGGCGGCCTTCAGGGCCACGCTGGAGGAGGTTGCCTTCGCGGACCTGGTGGCGGTGGTGATCGACGGGGCCTCTAAGGAGCGATGGGAGCACCTTAAGGTCATAGGAGATGTGTTGGATCAGATAGGCGCCGGTGAGATACCCCGGGCCATCCTCCTTAACAAGGAGGACCTTTGGGGTTCGTCCGACGAGGCCTTTGAGATACTGTCGGAGATGAGGGGCACCGGCCTTCCGGTCTTCCCGGTCAGCGGCATCACCGGCCAGGGGCTTGACTCCTTTCTGGGGTGGCTTCAGGGCAGCCTCTGATGCCCGGCTTTTGGGACGCCACAACAAGGTGACTTATGTCAGGGGGTTGGACGGATGTTTAGCATGACCGGCTACGGCCGTGGGCGGGTGGAGGGCCAGTGGGGCAGGCTCTCCCTGGAGATCAGTAGCGTAAACCATCGTTACCAGGAGATAAGCGTGAGGCTTCCCCGGGACATGTCCCGCTGGGAGCCCTGGTTCCATCTGAAGTTGAGGCCCCTGTTCAACCGGGGCAAGGTAACCTGCCGGGTTGAGGCCAACTGGGGGCCCTCCTCCGGGGCGGGGCACCTCAACCTGGAGCTCATGTCCTCCATCTACGGGGAGGTAAAGCGGCTCTCCTCCCAGTTGGGGGCCCCCTTAGGTCCCGTGACGGATCTCCTTCAGGTGCCGGGGGTCATGGAGAGCCCCATGGGCTTCATGGACGAAGGGGAGGCGGAGGGTATCCTGGAGGGCCTCCTGCGGATGGCGGTGGAGGATTGGAACCGGATGAGACAGGCGGAGGGGGAGTACCTATGGGGGGAGATCCTCCGCAGGCTGGGCTCATTCCGCAGTTGCGTTGACCGGATATCTCGTGTCTGGGGGGACAGGATGGAGATGGCCTTCCGCCAGGCTCGGGAGAGGGTGGAGGAGATGCTGGCTGGCCTTGGAGCCTCCCTGGACGAGTCCCGATGGGCCCAGGAGCTGGTGATAATGGCTGACCGGTGGGACGTCAGCGAGGAGCTGTCCCGGTTGGGTTCCCATGTGGAGCAGTTCCTGGCGGTTAGGGACCTGAAGGGGCCGGTGGGCAAGCGGTTGGACTTCATCGTGCAGGAGATGAACCGGGAGGTCAACACCTTGGGTTCTAAAGTTAACGATCCGGAGATTCGGAGCCTGGTGGTGGACGCCAAGTCCGCCCTGGAGGCCGTCAGGGAGCAGATCCAGAACTTGGAGTGATGGACATGAAGATGGTTCACGTGGGCTTCGGGAACATGGTGGCCGCTGGCAGGATAATAGCTATAATAAGCCCCGCGTCGGCCCCCATAAAGAGGCTCAAGGACGAGGCGGCCCGGGATGGCAGGCTGGTTGACGCCACCCAGGGGAGGAAGACCAGGGCCATCATGGTGATGGACAGCGGACACGTGATCCTGTCCGCCCTGCAGCCGGAAACCTTAGCTAACAGATTCGAAGGCGAGGAAGGGTCTGGGGAAGATGGGTAACGATAAGATAGGCAACTACAGGAGGGGGACCCTGTTTGTCATATCGGGTCCCAGCGGAGCGGGCAAGGGGACGTTGCGGCGGGTCCTCTTCGAACGGGTGCCGGGGCTCTTCTACTCGGTCTCCTACACCACCAGGTCGCCCCGCCCGGGGGAGACCGATGGGGTTGATTATCGCTTCGTCTCCGAGGAGGAGTTCAAACGGATGATCGAAGAGGGGGCCTTCCTGGAATGGGCCTTTGTCCACGGCAAGTACTACGGCACCAACCTTAAGGACATAGAGGCCAAGCTCAGCGAGGGGTACGATGTGGTCCTGGAGATAGACGTTCAGGGGGCCCAGCAGGTTACCCGAAAGGTCCCTGGGGCGGTGACCATATTTGTGGAGCCCCCGTCGGTGGAGGAGCTTGAGCATCGCCTCCACGGCCGGGGCACCGAGGGGGAGGACGAGCTATCCCTTCGCTTGAGGAACGCCATGGACGAGCTATCCCACGCGGGGGAGTACCAGTACAGGATAGTCAACGACCGGGTGGAGGACGCGGCCGAAACCCTGGTTAAGATAATAGAGCAGACCAGGAGATCAAGGGGAGGTATGTCTAAGTGATATTCTGCGACATCGACAGGATATGCAGGGATAGGAACATCCCCAACAAGTACGTTCTAGCCCTGGTGGTGGCCGCCAGGGCCAGGCAACTGAGCGAGAGGAAGGGTAGGCTGGAGGACGAGAAGTACATATCTAGGGCCATAGATGAGATAAGCCGGGGGGACGTGCTGGTCTCCTGCCCCATGGACGCTCATAGTGCCCCCAGGAGGGAGTGAGCCCCGTGACCTCCTGGAAGAGGGGAAGGAAGGTGCTGCTCGGCATATCCGGGGGCATCTCGGCCTACAAGGCCATCGATTTCATCCGTCACCTGGTGAAGGCGGACTGCCAGGTGGAGGTGATCCTAACCGAGGGGGCCCAGGCGTTCGTAAGTCCCTTGGTTATCTCCACCCTGACCGGGAGGCGTTGTTGGCTGGAGGAGGACTTCCTGTCCCATGATAGGGGGTATGAGATCCCCCACATAGGGCTCACCGATTGGGCGGATGTGATGGTGGTGGCCCCGTGCACCGCCAACGTGCTGGCCATGGGGGCCGCTGGTCTCTCGGGTACCCTGCTGGGGGCGGCCCTGCTCGCCGCCCGGTGCCCGGTGGTCCTCTTCCCCGCCATGAACGTGAAGATGTGGGAGCACCCGGCCACCCAGGAGAACGTCCGTAGGTGTTCCCAGTGGGGTTACCAGGTGGTCCCCCCCGAGGAGGGGGCCCTGGCCTGCGGCTACGATGGCAAGGGCCGGTTGCCCTCTGTGGAGGCCCTGATGGAGTACACCTGGCGGGCCCTGTGCCCCAAGCGGGACATGGAGGGCAGGTCGTTCCTAATAACCGCGGGACCCACATGGGAGTTCCTTGATCCGGTCAGGTTCATAAGCAATCCCAGCACCGGCAAGATGGGGGTGGAGCTGGCCCGGGCGGCGTGGTACCGGGGGGGGGATGTGACCCTGGTCTGCGGCCCCGGCGTGAAACCCGACGTCCCCGGTGCCCGGGTGGAGAACGTGGTCTCCGCGGAGGACATGCTCGAAAAGTGTCTTGAGTTCAGGGACTCGGACGTGATAATCAAGGCGGCGGCGGTGGGGGATTACAGGGCCTCCACCGTACAGGGTTCCAAGATCAAGCGGGAGGGCATGAGTACCCTGGCGCTTGAGCTGGTCAGCAACCCGGACATAGCCGCCCGCTTGGGCCAACTCCGGAGAGACGGCCAGGTGCTGGTTGGGTTCGCTGCCGAGACGGATAACCTGATCGACAACGCGTTGAGCAAGATGAGGTCCAAGGGGTTGGACGCCATAGTGGCCAACGATGTAACCCGCCAGGGCTGTGGCTTCGGATCTGACACCAACCAGGTCTCCATGGTGGATCGCCGGGGCCGGAGGATGGATTTCCAGGGCACCAAGGAGGAGGTGGCCCACTTCGTTCTGGATGTTGTGACCGAGCTCCTGGAGGAGTGATGGGCCTGTCGGATCGTCAAATAGGGGTGCTCTTCCCGGGGCCTTGGAGGAGGCCCCTTTCCTATACCTGCCGGGTGGATGTGCCGGTGGGATCCGTGGTCCTGGCCCCCCTCGGTAGGACCTCCAGACCCAGGCTAGGGTTGGTGATGGAATCCGAAGGGGACCATCCCGGTCCGGTTAAAGAGGTTTGGAGGGTGGTGGGTGATGGGCCTTCGATTCCCATGGACCTGATGCACCTCATTGGCTGGGCCTGGCGTTGGCTGGGGGTTCCCATGGGGAGGACCCTTGATCTGGTTTTGCCCCGCTGGCTTTTCAAGGGGGAGGAGAGGCTGATGTCCCCGCCGGAGTGCACCTTTGATGCGGACCGGGGGCCTCGGATGGATCACGCCCTTGCCCCCTGCGACGCGGATAGGTTCATGGAGGGGGTCCATAGGTGTCTTGCGGTCCCGGGCTGTAAGGGGGTGTTGGCCCTCCTGCCGGAGAGGACCATGGTGAGACCCCGGCTGGAGGACGCCCTGTCTGCGGGGTTCAAGGCCCTTGAGTGGCCCAGGACCCCCGCCGGCCAGCGGCGAGCCTATTCCAGGCTCCTCTCCGGGGAGGTGGATTTGGTGGTGGGTTGCCATGGGGCGGCCTTCGTTCCCCTGCCTCCCGGATGGACGGTTTACATGGACGACGAGTCCTCCGAGTCCTGGAGGCCCGTGTCGTATCCCACCTTCTCCATAAGGGCCCTGGTGGTGGAGCGGTGCCGGGTCGGGGGGCTCCACTTGGTCCTCGGTTCTAGGTTCCCCTCCTCCAGGGTTTACCTTAGGGTCAAGGGGGCGGCGGAGGGTAGTGTAGGGGCCATTGAGCGGGTTTCCCAGGTTAGGCTTCAGGGGGGGAGCGACGGATCACCACCGGGTTACGTTACGGCCCCCCTGATCAGACGGACCAGACAGGTGATGGCCAAGGGGGCCTCGGCCATTTGGATCCTGGACAGGAAGGGGTATGTGGGGGCCATAACCTGCTCCGATTGTGGGGCGGAGTTTAGGTGCGTTAGGTGTGGCTCCCCCATGAGATCCGATCTGATCTCCTCCCAGATGGCGTGTCCCGCCTGCGGTTTTCGTGCTAAAATCCTGGACCGTTGTCCCCGTTGCGGCGGAGCCTTCTTCCAGGTTGGTCGGGTGGGGCTTCAGGCGGTATTCCAGGAGGCCCAGGGGGTATTGAAGGGCGCTAGGGTGAGGTTGGTGGAGGGTCCCCTTTCGGACCCGGAGCTCAGGGACTTGGTGGGGCTGTCTAGGGAGGGCCCCCTGCTGGTTGTGGGCACCAGGGCGGTGATGCCCCTCTGCGACCTGATGGAGGTTCGCATGATGGCCTGGCTCGATGTGGATGGGGAGGCCGCCTCCGTGGCTGGTTACGACGGGGACGCCCGGGCCATGGGGCTGGTGTACGAGTCCCTCTGGCGAGGTGTGGATCCTCAGCCCAGGTGGTTGATGCTCCAGACCAGGTCTCCGAACTCGGGCTGGAGACGGTATGCGGGTCAGGGGTGGCGCAGGTTTTGGGAGGTCGAGATGGCGGAGAGGGCCCGGATGGGTTTACCCCCCTTCGGTTGCATGGTCAGGATCGGCGCCTCCCAGGAACAAATGGGGGAGCTTAGGTCCGTTTTGGAGTCCCTGGAGGAGAGGGGTATCATCTCCGGGGTCGTGGAGGAGGACGGGGGCGCGCTGGTACACCTATCTGAGAGGTCCAGGGTCCGGGACCTGATAGACGTCATAGGGGCCAACGGGCATCCCACCGGGGAGTTTCCCTGGGTGGTGGTCTTCAGCGATTGAGAAAAGACACTATTCCTAATATCAAGGGGGTGATTACATGTCCGTGGTTGCCATAGTGGGTCGTCCCAACGTGGGCAAGTCCTCCCTCTTCAACCGCTTGATCGGGAGGAAGCTGGCGATAGTGGAGGACATACCGGGGGTCACCCGGGACAGGTTGTATGCGGAGACCGAGTGGGACGGCAAGCGGTTCTATCTGGTTGACACCGGTGGCATAGAGTCCGCCTCACCCCATCCATTTCAGGATGTCATAGCCAGGCAGGTTCAGATGGCCCTTAAGGAGTGCGACGTGGTCATCTTCCTTCTGGACGGGAAGGAGGGGGTGACCGCCGGAGATGAGGCCATAGCCGAGATGCTGAGGCGCTCCTCGAAGCCGGTGATCGTGGCCATGAACAAGATCGACAACCCGAAGCGGGAGGACAACGTGTTGGACGCCTACTCCCTTGGGTTTCATACCGTCATGGGGATAAGCGTTGAACACGGCATAGGCATAGGGGACCTTCTGGACTCGGTGGTGTCCGCCCTGCCGGATGAGGGGGAACCGGATGGGACCGATGACGGGGTTATAAAGTTATCAGTGGTGGGCCGTCCCAACGTGGGCAAATCCTCCCTCTTCAACCGGCTCATAGGCCAGGAGAGGGCGGTGGTCAGCCCGATCCCGGGCACCACCAGGGACACGGTGGACGTGGACGTCCGCCTTGGGGATGTGGACGTCCGGCTGATGGATACCGCTGGCATGAGGAGAAAGAGCCGGGTGGACGATCCGCTGGAGTACTATTCGGTGGTGAGGACCCTGAAGGCCATAGACAGGTCCGACGTGTCCCTGGTCCTCATGGACGCCACGGAGCTGCTCACCGAGCAGGACAAGAGGTTGATGCTACACGTGGAGGAGCGGGGCAAGGGGTTGATCATAGGGGTTAACAAGTGGGACCTGCTACCGCCCCGGGAGGACCTGGGGGACGTGATCAGGGACCAGATAAGGGATCAGATGCCCACCCTTTCGTACGCCCCGCTGATCTTCCTGTCTGCCAAGACCGGGAGGGGGGTTCACCGGTTGCCCCCGCTGGTGTCCAGGGTTTACGAGAACCGGCGCCGACGCCTTAAGACGTCGGACCTTAACCGTCTGCTCAGGGACACCCTGGAGTTCGAGAGGATGCCCGGGGACGGCAAGGGCAGGTATCTAAAGGTGTACTACGCCACCCAGGCGGACACGGTACCCCCCACCTTCATCTTCTTCGTTAACGACAGGGATCTGGCGGATCGGTCCTTCACCAGGAGGCTTGAGAAGCACATCAGGGCCCTGGGCGACTTCGAGGGGTCCCCGGTCAGGATCTGGTTCAGGAACAGGGATTCGTCGGATCAGGGGCGGTGAGTCCCTCTGCCCTTGACCAGTGGGGCATGGGACCATCATAATTGACCGAGGCTTGTTCCCCCAGGGGGATTTCATTTCGGAGGTGAACGGTTTTGACTAAGGCAGATCTTGTTAACGAGCTGGTAAAGAGCGTGGAGGACATCAGCAAGAAGAAGGCGTCGGAGGCTGTGGACGCCATCTTCAACATCATCCAGGAGGCGCTGGTCAAGGGCGACAAGGTGCAGCTGGTGGGCTTCGGCACCTTCGAGGTTCAGGAGAGGGCCGCCAGGCAGGGCAGGAACCCCCAGGATCCCACCAAGACCATAGAGATACCTGCCAAGAAGGCTCCGGTCTTCCGGGCCGGCAAGTCCCTCAAGGACGCGGTCAACCGCTAGACGGTGGCTGGGCGCTCGTAGTGGGAACGTAGCGAGGGGAGTCCCTAGGGGGGCTCCCCTCGACTGCTCATGCGATTTCGGTTGTCACCATTCGTACCCTCGGGCAAGGGTTAGCCACTGATCCAAGGTGAGCTCCTCCGCCCGGGCGTTGGCCATCAAGCCTAGGGCCTCGATGCGGCGCTCCCCCTCCTCCCTGGGTATGCCCGCTGCCTGCCAGTTGTTCAGCAGGTTCTTTCGCCTCTGGGAGAAGGAGGCCTTCAGCATCCTCCTCCATCTCGGATCGGTTGGCAGTTCCCTGTTTTTGTCGATGTCGATCCGGATCACCGAGGAGTTGACCTTGGGTATGGGTCTGAAAGCCCCGGGGGGGACGCTAATGGCCTTGGATACCCATCCCATGGCCTCTAGGGTTACGCTCAGGGGGGATCTGTCCTTGCCCTTGGCCCCCTGGAGCATCCTCATTGCCGCCTCCCTCTGCACCATAAGCACCATCCGGACCAGCCCCAGTGGAGCCAGCTCCTCCAGGAGCTTCCAAACGATGGGGGTTGTGATGTGATATGGCAGGTTGGCCACCACTTTGGTGGGATGAAAGGGTATGTCCCTTGAGAGGTCCAGTCTAAGGGCGTCCCCCCAGATCAGGGAAAGCCGTGGATCCTGCTGGGCTATGGGGCTTAAGAACTCCTCCAGCCGCCGGTCCAGTTCCACCGCTACCAGGGCCTTGCACGGGGTGGCTAGGATCTGGCGGGTCAAGACCCCCTTACCGGGGCCTATCTCCAGGACGATGTCCTGGGGGGATATCTGGGCGGCATCCACGATCCTCTCCGCGATGCCCCGGTTTATGAGGAAGTTCTGACCTATGTCTGTGTTGTGGACGAACCTCTCGGAAGGCAAGCTAGACCCCTCCCACGGCCTCGTCAGCCGTACATAAATAATAAAGGCGGGGAAGGATCCCCGCCTTTCAATCCTGGTCGGGATGAGAGGATTCGAACCTCCGACCACCTGCACCCCATGCAGGTGCGCTAGCCAGGCTGCGCTACATCCCGAAAGCAAGTGTATTCTATACCTGTTCCCCCAGCAGGTCAAGACCGGGGATTGAGAGGTATAAGAGGCGAAAATTTTTGCTTCCGTGAGGTCCTGGCCCGGGGGTTGACTTGGGACCGTTTGGTGGTAGCATATACCCCATAAGGGTATGTTATGCCGCTTTAGAATAGCTGGCACAACGAACGGATGGAGGCGATGATGATGCAGGTTAAGGTTTTCTCCACGAAGACTTGTCCCTGGTGCGTGAAGGCGAAGGATTACCTCAAGTCCCTCAACGTGTCTTACGAGGACGTGGATGTGAGCGCCAACCGGGAGGCCGCCATGGAGATGGTTAGGGCCACCAAGCAGATGGGGGTGCCGGTGATCCAGATAGGAGAGAAGTACATCGTGGGATTCGACCAGGGGGCCATCGAGAAGTCTCTCCGCGAGGCGGGGATCATTTAGGACACTTGCTTCTGCCTCAGTGGGCCGGCTATCCGGCCCACTTGCTGTATATGGGGGGCACATTTGGTATCATGTAGGGTGTAAGTAAAGCCCACACTGCTTAGGAGGCGATAGCCATGCTAACCACCATGACCATCAAGGGGATCCACTTTCACGCTTTCCATGGTGCCCTTGAGGTGGAGAGGGAGTTGGGGCAGGTTCTGGAGATAGAGCTCAGCATCTCCTACGACGTGGACCCCTCCTCCCTGGACAAGGACAAGATGCCCCCAATAATGGACGCTTCCGTCTACGATATAGTCCAGAAAGTGGTCATGACCACCAAGTTCAAGGCCATGGAGGGGCTGGCACTGGAGATAGCCCGTCGGATAATGTCCAACTACACCGTGGCTGAGCTGGTCTCGGTGGTCATAAGGCGCAGGCAGCTTTTCATCCCCGGGGACGTCCAGTCCGCCGAGGTGGAGATAACCGTGGACCGCGAGGACCTGGGGGAGAAGTAACCATGGAAGGATCCCTTAGGTTCGCCTTCGGCGCCGCCTGGGGAAGGGACCTCCCGACTGGGGAGGTCCTTGCTTCCCTTAGGGGTAGCCTGGAGTCCGCCTTCGTTAGCCTTTCTTCCCGGGCTAATCCCTCTTGGCTTGGGTGGATGGACCTACCAGATCAGCCCCTGGATCAGATATTGGAGGCCGCCCGATGGCTCCAGGGTTTCGATGCCTTCGTTCAGGTGGGTATAGGTGGTTCCGCCCTGGGGAACCTGATGCTTCACCAGGCCCTGGTGGGTGACCTGGTCCTAGCGGACAGGCGCCCCGCCTTCTTCCTGGCGGACAACCCGGATCCCATGAAGCTGGAGGAGATCTGGGCCAAGGTCAAGGACACCGACTTTGCCCTAGTGGGGGTCAGCAAGTCGGGGTCCACCGCGGAGACCACCTCCCAGTTCATGTGGTTCCTACAAAGGCTGGGGTACGCCACCGACCGGGTGCTCCTCATCACCGGTCCCCAAGGGGGGGTGTTCAGGGCCTTCGTAAACGAGACCGGGTGCAGGAGCCTTCCCCTCCGGTCCGACGTGGGGGGGCGCTACTCGGTCCTTAGCCCCGTGGGGCTCCTCTCCGCCGCTGCCTTGGGTGTAGATGTGGCGGGCATCCTTAAGGGGGCCAGGTCAATGCGGGACATGCTCCTGGCGGATGGGGCCTTCGATTTCAACCCGGCCATGAGGCTGGCCTGCGCTCACCTTTACCACGAGATATCCGGCAGGCCCATGGCGGTGATCATGCCCTACTCTAGCAGGCTCGAGCGCTTCGCCGAGTGGTTCGCCCAGCTGTGGGGGGAGAGCCTGGGGAAGGCGGGAAGGGGTACCACCCCGGTGAGAGCCCTGGGGGCCATAGATCAGCACTCCCAGGTCCAGCTCTACATGGAGGGGCCCGATGACAAGTTCTTCACCTTGATAGACGTCAAGTTCCCCAGCGACCAGGTGATACCCCAGGTGCCGTTCAAGTCCCTGGAGCCCATAGGGTATCTGGCGGGGCACGGGTTGGGGGAGATGCTGAGGAGCGAGGCAATGGCCACCGCCGCCTCCCTGGCGGGGCAGGGGCGCCCCGTGGCCTGGATAGAGATGGAGGGCCTCACCCCCGAGTCCTTAGGGGAGCTCATCTTCTTCTACGAGTTCACCACCGCCCTGACGGGGCTGGCCATGGGCATAGACCCCTTCGATCAGCCGGGGGTGGAGCAGGGGAAGAGGTACACCTATGGGCTCATGGGGCGCCAGGGCTTCGAGCAGGATGCCAAGCGGGCCCGGGAGTCGTTCGGCCAGATAATGAACGACGTCATTTAGAGACCTCAGATGCGTTTAATTGTGGGAGGTACCAGGTCTTGATAAACAGCGTTTTGGAGACGGTTATCCAACAGGTTCGTCCCCTGGCCCGGCAGGGTCGGGTGGCCACCTACATCCCCGAGCTTGGCAAGCAGGATCCGGACCTCCTGGGGATCGCCATGGCGTCGGTCCAGGGTGAGGTATGGACCGCCGGCGACTGGGACAGGAAGTTCACCATGCAGTCCATATCAAAGGTGGTCTCCCTGGGGCTGGCCATGGTGGAGATAGGGGAGGAGAGGGTCTTCTCCCGGGTTGGGGTGGATCCCACCGCGGATCCCTTCAACTCCATAATGAGGCTTGAGATGGTGGCGCCCCACAGGCCCCAGAACCCCCTCATAAACGCCGGTGCCATAGTGACCCTGTCGCTTCTTCCCCATGGGGAGGCCCGTGAGCGCTTTGAGGCGGTGAGAGACCTGGCAAGGCGGCTCACCGGATCCCAAGACCTGAACCTGGACGAGGCGGTCTACCTGTCCGAGAAGGAGACCAGCGACAGGAACAGGTCGTTGGCTTACTTCATGAGGAGCGTTGGTGTCCTGGAGGGGGACATAGAGGACATCCTGGACAGCTATTTCATGCAGTGCAGCCTGAGCGTTAACGCCCGGGACCTGGCGGTCATGGGTGCCACCTTGGCGTCCGGCGGGGTCAATCCCTTCACCGGGGAGAGGGTCCTTCCTTCCAAGGTCTGCCGGGTCCTGAGGGCCCTAATGGCCACCTGTGGCCTTTACGATGGATCCGGGGAGTTCGCCGTCCGGGTGGGGGTTCCCGCCAAGAGCGGCGTGGGGGGAGGCATCGTGGCGTCGGTGCCGATGCGTTACGGCATAGGGGTCTTCGGACCCGCCCTTGATCCCAAGGGCAACTCCCTGGGGGGCATAGCCATGCTGGAGAAGCTGTCCCAGGAGCTATCCCTCCGGGTCCTTTAGGCTTCTAGAGAGGAAGGCTTGACGATGACCAACAGAGAGCCGTTGCTTTTGGTGGAGGACCTGGAGGTCCAGCGGGAGGGCAACGTAATATTAAAGGGCCTCGACATAAAGGTGAACCGGGGGGAGGTGGTGGGGGTACTGGGCCGCAACGGGGCGGGAAAGTCTACCCTGGCCTACTCCATAATGGGGCTTCCCCAGTACGCTCCCTCCAAGGGCAGGGTGATCTTCGAGGGGCAGGACGTGACGGATTGGAGCATAACCGACAGGGCCCGGGCGGGGATAACCCTGGCGTGGCAACACCCGGCCCGGTACGAGGGCATAACCGTCGGGGAGTATCTCTCCCTGTCCCGCAAGGACCTGGGCCGCCAGGAGCTACTGGAGGCGTTGAGCCTCGTTCAGCTGGAGGGGGCTTACCTGGATCGCCGGGTGGACAAGGCCCTATCCGGCGGGGAGAGGAAGAGGATCGAGCTGGCGTCGGTGTACCTGATGCGCCCGAAGCTGGCCATCCTGGACGAACCGGACTCCGGGGTGGACCTGTTGGCCCTGGTGGAGATAATGGAGCTCTTCCGCAGGATGGTCCGGGAGGGGAGCTCGGTGCTCATAATAACCCACCGGGAGGACGTGGCCGCCCAGTGCAACAGGTCCTACCTTATATGCCGGGGGCACGTGATCCTGGAGGGGAGCGCCGAGGCGGTCAAGCGTTACTTCATGTCCCAGTGTGAACCCTGCTCTGATTCATCCCCGGACCTGGTTGGGGAGGTGGCCAAGGATGTTTGATGTGGCTTCCGAGTACAAGGCGTTGGTGGAGGTGGCGGAGAGGAGCTCCGGTGCCCACTTCGGTAGCCCCGACACGGTGTCGGTGGTGGTGCACGGCAACAAGGTGCTGTCCTCCCACGTCCTACCCGGGGTTGTGATAGATGCGGAGGAGACCCAGGACGGCATAAGGGCCCTCATAACCGTCCAGGAGGGGGTTAAGCTTGCCAAGCCAGTTCACATCTGCTTCGGCCACCTGGGCAGGGAGGGTCGCCAGACCATAGACACCAAGATAAGGATGCGCAGGGGTTCTCAGGCGGTCTTCCTGGCCCACTGTGTCTTCCCCAACGCGGAGGAGTTCCTCCACCAGATGGAGGGTGAGATCCACCTGGAGGAGGGTTCGTCCCTCACCTACAACGAGGTTCACGTCCACGGTCCGGAGGGGATGATCGTGGTCCGCCCCAAGACCAACGTGGTGTTGGAGGACAAGGCGATCTACCGGGGGGATTTCACCCTGGTGGAGGGCCGGGTCGGAGACCTCTCCATAGACATCTACGTGGACGCCAAGGGGGTGGGCAGCTCGGTGGAGATAACCTCCAAGGTCTACGGGAAGATGGACGACCGTTGCCTTGTCCAGGACGTGGTGAAGCTATCGGGCCGGGACAGCACCGCCCTGGTGAAGGCCCGAGTGGTCCTCAAGGACAGGAGCACTGGCACCTTCTACGGGACCATCGATGGGGCCGCCCCGGGGGCCAGGGGGCATGTGGACTGCACCGAGATAGTTCAGGGTGAGGCGGTGGCGGAGGCCTCCCCGGTGGTCCGGGCCTCTCACGCGGAGGCGGAGATAACCCACGAGGCTGCCATAGGCCGGATCGCGGACGACAAGATCGCGGGGCTGATGGCCAAGGGGCTCACGGAGGACGAGGCGGTGGACTTCATCGTTTCCGGGCTTCTGAAGTAGGTTAGGGGCGCCTGGCGGATATGGCGGCAGAGGGATGGGGGGAGCTGAGCTCCCCCCATCCCTTCAAGTTTCAACGTTAGTCTTCGCACGGGGGATTCACTCGGTTGGCCACCACCACCCCCCGGTTCTCGGTGCCGTCCGAGTAGACTGAGAAGCTACCCCGGTAGATCCTTATGGCCATGTGGGGGCCCTGGACGAAGGGGGCGGAGTCGAACCAGTCCTGGTCGAACAGGTTTCCAGTCTCCCCGTCGTATACCGGAAGGTACATTACGTTGTCCGTTTCCAGATCGGAGAAGAAGTGGGTGCCGTAGGACAGCTCCGGCATGTGCCCCGACTTTGGTATCCCCAGCTCCACGATGCAGGCGCACTGGGTCAGCTCGTTGTATTGGACCGGCACCCCAAGCTCCGGGTTGCTGGAGCCCACCCTACCTGGGGCCACCAGTACGTATCTCTGGTCCCCCATGGACTGGTTGATATATCCTATCCCCCTGGCAACCGAGTGGAAGTCCGGATCCGAAGAGTATATCCGGTAGTCCACGTAGACCAGATAGGGTATGTCCTCAAGGACCCCGTCGGTCACCATCCGGTCCGCCATGAGGATCACTTTTCGCCCCGTGAGGTCCGGGATCTTGGCGGAGCCCACCGCAACGCCTCCGATCCAGAGGGGCCTGGATTGCAGGAGCTCCAGCTGGTCCTCCGTGGGTTCGTAGGCGTATTCGATGTCCGCAGGTACCCCCATGCTCTGCTCCAGCAGGGGCAATAGGGCCCTCATGCGGTCGAAGAACCTGCGACACTTCTTGGGGAAGTCCTCGAAGGTGAAACATATCTTGGAGTAGGCGTTTGGGATCTCGGTTGAGTAGTCCACCGATGAGAAGTAGCCCGTGTCCCCGTCCACCGTGTACAGCTGGGCGAAGGTCCCCAGGTTTGGGTGCCAGCGGAGGAGCTCCCGCCACAGGGTCTTCACGTCCAGGGTGACCAGCTCCTCGGTGGTGCCGTCGATGGCCTGGAACTTTTCCTGGGCGTGCTTCATTATCTTGTAGGGGTTGGACCCCTCGGGCCTAAGGGCCGGGTTGGTGAGGGAAAAGGTCCTGGCGTACCCCCGTTTGGTGCTCATGGTCCCAAGGCCGAACACGAACCTAAGGATCCCGTCCTCCATCCTGATCCGGGTTGTCCAGCGCCTCACGTTCCTTGAGTAGCCCACCCCGCCGGTGGTGGGGTAGTAGTACCTGCCCCTCCAGCGACCGGACATCCTCATGACGATTATCCCCATCAGATCGTCCCCCAGTTGGTGCTTCTTGCGGTAGCTAACCGCGGTGGGGAAGTAGGTTCGGGCGTATATGCGGAGGATCTCCTCCTCCACCCTTCGGACCCTCTCCTCTAGGGATCCCCGGTTCATTAGGAAGGTGGACCTGTACTTGCCCGCGAAGGAGTGCTTGATGGAGTCCTCCAGCACGCTGCTGCTCCGAACCACCACCGGATCCTCCACCCGGGATAGGAAGTCCCTCAAAGGGGGGATCACGTAGTCCGGAAGGCGGGTGGAGAGGAAGGCCGCCTCCACTGCGGTGCCGTCGTCCCCTATCAGGGACTTAACCCGGTCCTGGCCCCCGATGCTTTCCATGACCTGAAGGAACACGTCGGTGCCTATGAACATCGATGGGGGGATTCTTACCGACGCCAGGAGCTCGTTGCCGCTTGACCAAAGGCGCCTTGCGGCGTAAAGGAGGGACCTCCCCTTCCCCCCGATGGAGCCGGTGCCAACTATCATGGGCCTGAAGTCCTCGTCGTCCCTGGGGTCCCAGGAGAAGTATCGCTCAAGGGTCTCCTGATCTTGCACTGGTGGGCCTCCTCTCTTGGGTCCTGATGCTTCCTTGGGTTCTAGCCCTCACGCCCCCATCCCAGGGGACGTGGAATGGACGTAAGGGCGTTTAGTATGTTGCCCGTCACGTCCGGCACCTCAGACTCGATCTCCCTTATGAGCCCCTTGACCCTGGTTCGCTGGGTTACCCTCCCGAAGGGACAGGGGGGGGCCATGGTCTTCAACCCCAGGCGGCGGACCTCCGCCTCTATGGCGGATTCCCGCAGTAACACCAGGGGCCTTATCACCTTTACGTTGGAACGGGACATGGTCATGGCGGGCTCGAAGGATCTGAAGCGGCCCGCCATCAGCAGGTTCATCATGGCGGTCTCCACCGCGTCGTCCAGGTGGTGCCCCAGCGCTATGGCGTTGCAACCCCTCTCCCGGGCCGCCGAGGCCAATATGCCCCGCCTCAGGTTGGCGCACAGGCTGCACGGGTTCCTCTCCCCTCGCCCCTCTATTATCTTGAACGTGTCGTGTCGGATGAGCACGAAGGGTATCCCTATATTAGCCGAGAACTCCTCAAAGGGGGCGGGGTTCATCTCCCCCCCGGTGGGGTCGATGAAGCAGGTCATGAGGTGGAACCTCACCGGGCTCCGGCGCTGAAGCTCCCGTAGGCAGATGGATAGCAGCATGCTGTCCTTCCCCCCCGACAGGCCTATCATTATCCTGTCCCCTGGGGCTATCATGGAGAAAAGGTGGACCGCCTTGCCCACCTGGTGTCTTATGTTCCTGGATGGAGATGGGGTGTTCTCATCAGACATCGGCTCTTCTCCCGGATGTTGAGTTTCGTGTGGTCGTGTCCGAATTATAATGGTGGGGAGCGATTTTGCCAGGGGGGCTGGGGTTTGGAGAAGGACGGTTGGATCAAGAAGATAGACGAGACCATAGACGTGGCGGCCAAGTCCCTGGACTCCAGCATAGAGACCGTACTGGACATAAAGGATGAGATAAGAACCAGCGTCAAGGAGAAGCAGCGTGAGATAGAAGAGGTGAGGCGGGGCTGGATGATGTGATGGCCGCCTCGGACTCGTTGGCGGAGGCGTACAAGAAGGCCCGGGCTCGTCTAGCCAAGGGGGCTCAGATGAAGGATGAGGCCCTGCAGGTGGAGGCCTACGAGGAGGCCTCCCGGCTAATGAAGCTTAAGGGAAGTTTCGAGGAGAGGGAGCGGAACTTGAGGCGCCGGCGGGATCAACTGGAGAGGGACAAGGCCAGGCTGGAGAGGATGCTGGCCAAGACCGATGAGACCATGTGGAAGCTTAAGCTGGCGCTGGCGGTAATAAGGGAAAACGCCGGTTCCCCCAAGCTCAATCCATCGGAGGCCAGCTACAGGGATCTAGCCATGGCCCTGAGGCTGGTGGAGCAGGAGAGCCTGCGGCTGGCCAGGGACGTTCACGACGGGCCGGCCCAGCACTGCTCCGGTGCGCTCCTAATATTGGACAAGCTCGAGTCCTGCGTGGCCGGGGGCGATGCGCCAGGCGCCATGAGGGAGATAGAGTGCCTTCGGGAGCAGATGCGGGATGCGGTCTTGGACTTCAGGAACTTCCTTTGGCGCCTCAAGCCTTCAGGGTTGGACCTGGGGCTGGAGCACGGGCTAAAGGTCCTGGCCCAGGTTATATCCGAAAGGTACAAGGTAAAAGTGGACGTGGTGGTTAAGGGAGGGGCCGAATGTCTCAACGGTCCGGGCAGGGCCAATGCTTACCGGGTGATCCAGGAGGCGGTGACCAACGGCATCCGTCACGGGGGCGCCAGGAACGTTAAGATCCTGGCGTCCTTTGGGGACGCGGCCGCCACGTTCAAGGTCCAGGACGATGGCAGGGGCTTCGACCCCGAGGAGGCCAGGGCGGAGGCCCATAGGAGGGGTTCCTTCGGCCTCGTCAACATGGAGGAGCGGGTGCGGTTGTTGGGAGGCACCCTGAGGATAGATAGCGCCCCCGGCAAGGGGGCGGCGGTAGTATTCAGCATACCCCTTGGGAGGTTGGACCATGAGGAAGATACGGATAGTTCTGGCGGATGACCATAGGCTTTTCCGGGATGGTCTGCGCCGCCTCCTCGAGATGGAGAAGGACATGGAGGTCATAGGGGAGGCGGAGGACGGGGATGCCACGGTGGAGATGGTGTCCGCCCTGAAGCCCGATGTGCTTCTCTTCGACATCCACATGCCCAAGAAGGACGGGATCCAGGTGGTCAAGGATCTAAAGGCCATGGGGCGCTCCCCCAGGTTCGTGGCCATCACCGCCTTCGACGACGATGACCACATAACCGCCCTCTCGTCGGTCGGGATAGATGCCTACGTTCTCAAGGCGTCGGGCATGGCGGAGCTACTGTCCGCCATAAGGTCCGTCTACCGGGGGCACTCGTACGTGGATCCGAAGGTGGCGGGCAAGTTGCTCAGCACCTTCAACAGGAGGAGGGAGGAGCGGGACCTTCTGTCCCGGCTAACCCCCAGGGAGATGGAGGTGCTCTACTGGATCTCCCAGGGACTCAACAACGGGGAGATAGCCCGGAAGATGGTCCTCTCGGAGAAGACGGTGAAGAACCACGTGAGCCACATCCTAAAGAAGCTGGATCTGGTGGACAGGACCCAGGCGGCGGTCTTCGCCTGGAAGAGAGGGCTGGCCCAGCTGTCCAAGGAGGACCTGTTGCTGGTTGGGAAACTACTGTTGCTGGTTGGGAAACTATCGGATTGAGGGGATCTCGGGACTGGGACGTTAAGGTGAGGGGCGGACCATCTAGGTCCGCCCCTCACCTCCTTCAGCGACCCGTTAAGTTACATTGGGTTCATCAGCCGCCACTTATCATGTGAACCACCTGTACCTTGGCCCCCTTGGGTATGGGGGTGGAGTCGAATCGATCCCGCTCCACGGGTCGATCGTCGATCCATACGGCGATCATTCGGAAGGTGAACCGCTTCTCGTCCAGCAGGTCCTTGACGGTCATCCCCTCTCTCCAGGGGTGCCGATCTCCGTTGACGGTGATGAAGCTATCCATCAGTTGTCCCACTCGTCCTCCGGGCGCAGGTGCTTCTTCAGCACCTCCACCACCTCGGGGGTGTCTATGCCGAGGCGCTTTACGGTCTCAAGGGTGGGGATGCCGTTCTTGTTCCATCCCCTGCGCTTGTAGACCGCATCAACCAGCTTCTCCCACTGGGCCCTGCGGTGGGCTTGGAGCTTCTCGATCTTTTCCTTGACCGAGAGCCCCTGGGGGTCTATGCCCGCCTCCCGGAGCTTATCGTCGAAGTAGTCCGGCCTTGCCATGTACTCGTCCTCGAAGACGGGTCCAAGGCCCCTGGCGGGGATGTTGTGCCACTCCCTGGTCCCCTTGCCCATCCGGAGGTTGAAGACCCGCTCGAAGTTGTAGACCTTCTCGGACTGGGTGATTATGTCCTCCTTGGTTATGTTCTTGCCCGTGACGGCGTTGAAGATGTCCACGTAGTTCTGCACGTGCTCGGGCACCTTGGCGGCCTCGATGCCCTTGTAGCGGATGTGGTTGTCCGCCGGCTCGATGTCGTTCCAGGGTAGCTTGCAGAGGCCCACCAGGGAGAACCAGAGCCGGAAGTTGGGGAAGTAGTAGAGGGCCTCCGCCTTGTCCTCGAAGGTGGGGAGCTGCTTGTTGACCATGTCCATGAAGATGAGCCACGCCTCGTCGTGCTGGGGACCCTTGAGGGTGAGGAAGTAGCCTCCCCACTGGGCGATGGACTCCTGGCACCGGTACTGGGAGACCTCCAGGCCCTGTCCCTCCATGCCGATGTCCTCCATCACCTTGCGGTCCGCCCCGTACTTCTCGCTGAGGAAGTCCTTGAGGTACCTTATGCCCCGGCTGGCCGCCACGGCGAACTCGTCGGTGCCCTCCGCCATCCGGTGGATCATCTCCATCATGGCGTCCTTGTTGCCGAAGGTGAGCTCAAGGCCGCCGGTGTGGTCCTTGTTGATGAGCCCCAGCTCGTAGCACTCTGCCAGGAAGGCCAGGATGGTGCCCAGGGATATGGTGTCGAACCCGTAGTGGTCCGCGTAGAAGTTGGCCTCTATGGTCCACTTGGGATCGAATATGCCAATGACCGATCCGAGGGATGCGGCGGTCTCGTACTCGGGGCCGTCGACGGTCACCTTCTTGCCCTTCCAAGGTCCGGTCTTCAGCTCGAAGTTGTCCGCCGCCTTGGCGCAGGAGAGGGAACAGCCGTACCAGCACCCGTCGGGGAGCCCCTGGGTGAAGAGGCTGGTGTAGACGTCCGAGTGGATGTTGTTTATGTCCGGATGCTGGCCGAACTTGTAGTTGTTGACCGGCAACAGGTGGTAGTCGTTCATGACCTCGTTGAGGTGGGCGGTGCCGACCTTGCGCATCTTGCACTGCACGTCATCGTAGTCGTGGATCTCTTTGTGGAGCTTTATGCCCACCTGCTGGAGGGTGGCCAGGTCCGCCGGGTCGTTCTCCACGCCGGTCACCTTGCGCTTCTTGACCACTAGGGCGTGGACCCCCTTGTGGCGGAGCACCGTGCCGCCGCCACCCCTGCCCGCCTGCTTCAGCCTGGCCACCTTGCGGCGCAGGTCGTAGAAGCTGAAGTTCATGCCGCAGATGTAGCTGTGGGCCGCCGCCTGGCCAGTGGAGACCACCGATATGGCCCTCTTGCCGTTCTCCCTATCCTCATCCTCTGCGGAGAAGTAGTCGTGGAGCTCATCGGTTATGGTGTAGGAGTTGTCCTTGGGGCTGAAGGGGGACTCGTATATCTCCACCTTGCCCTGGTCCCCGTCCACGAAGATGATCACGTTACGGTCCGCGATGCCCCTCAGCTCGAAGGAGTCGAAGCCGGAGAACTTGATCAGGGGACCGAAGTACCCCCCCGCGTTGCTGGCGTAGGTCTGCTTGGTGGCGGGGGAGAGGAAGACCGAGTAGCACTTGCCCGCCCCGGGGTACTGGGTTATGCCGCAGAGGGGGCCGCCGGATATGATGATCTCGTTCTCCGGGTCATCCCACTTGGTGTTCTCGTTGACCGCCTCCCAGAGGAGGCCCAGGCCGAACCCCCTTCCGCCGGTGAAGCGCTCCACGAACTCATCGGACAGGGTCTTGGTCTCGAAACGGTACTTGCCGTCCCGGTTGCCCAGGTCAACGAGGCAGACCTCCTTGGTGTAGCCCCGGTGAATGGGCTTGGGCGTGTAGGTCCACTGGGCGAGAAGCTTCATCTTCTCCATCTCGTTACGCTCCTTTCGTGAGGACGTCTATGGTTAACCCTAGGCTTGCTGGCGGATCTAGCCTATGATCTCCAAGGCACCGGTGGGGCATGCCTTGGCGCAGAGTCCGCAGGCGATGCACTTGAAGGGCTGGCTCTGCTTCTTGGCGTTGAAGAACATGCTAGCGGTGGGGCAGTAACCTACGCACATCATGCAGGAGGTGCACTTGTCCTTCCTGAGCTGGACCACCCCGTTCTTGTCCCTCTCCAGCGCCTGGGTGGGACACACCTCTATACAGGCGCCGCACTGGTTGCATACGTTCAGGTTGGGCATGTTGCCCACGTCGGACACCCTTATCCTGGAAAGCTCCGGGTCCTCCTCCTTAAAGTAGGCCTTGGCGCAGGCGGCCATGCAGGCGCCGCACCGGACGCACTTCTCCGCATAGGTCTTGAGGAGCTTCACTTCCATCCCTCCCTTGGATGATCGAAGCTACGGGTTCCCCCTCCCGCTTCTTGTGTACATGATACCATATGCATGTTTGACGCAAGAAGTCCCGAAGTTCGAATAGGCGAAAAATTCCCCCCCCCGATCTCTCCGTATTTTAATGGATATATTATGCAACTCCTCTCCTGTGGATGGTAGAATCTTTGGCAAGTTCCGCATCTTCATTTGGGAGGTGTTGTGGAGTGAGGAAGAAGTTTGGGATCCTGGCGGTTGCCGTGGCTCTAGTGGCCCTGTTCGTGGGGTCCGCCATGGCGGGGGAGATCAAGATTGGCTACCTGGCGGCCCTCACGGGGGACTATGCGGGGTACGGCCAGACGGAGCTTAGGGCGGCCCAGCTGGCGGTGGAGGAGATCAACGCCAAGGGTGGGGTCCTGGGGCACAAGCTGGTCCTGGTTCCCTATGACTGGCGCACCAGGGCGGAGGACGCGGTCAACGCGGTGCGCCGCATGATCGATCAGGACAAGGTGGTGGCCATAATAGGGGCCAACGCCTCCGGGGCCAACATAGCCACCGCCCCAATCGTCAACAAGGCCAAGGTCCCCCAGATAGGAACCGTCTCCACCAACCCCCTGGTCACCGTGGATGAGAAGGGCAAGGTTCGCCCCTACTCCTTCCGGATCTGCTTCACCGATCCCTACCAGGGGAAGGTGCTGGCCAACCTGGCGGCGGTGAAGCTGGGCAAGAAGAAGGGCGCCATGCTCTACGATGTGGCCTCCGACTACTCCCAGGGGCTTAGGGAGTTCTGCATCAAGGAGTTCGAGAAGCTGGGCGGCAAGATAGTGGCTGACGAGGCCTACAAGGGCACCGACACAGACTTCAGGGCCCAGCTCACCAACGTTCGCAACTCCGGCGCCGACGTGCTCTTCCTGCCCGGCATGGGCAAGGACATGGCCCTCATTATCAAGCAGGCCCGGGAGCTGGGGATGAAGGACCTGGTCATAATGGGCGGCGACGGATACGCGGACTTCATGTACGAGATAGCCGGTAACGCCCTGGTTGGGACCTACTGGGTGAACCACACCTCCCTGGAGGACCCGGGGATGCAGCCATTCTTCAAGGCTTACAAGGAGAAGTACAAGGACGAGTGCAAGGAGTTCGTCAACGGCGTTCTAGCCTACGACTCGGTCTACTGGCTGGCGGACGCCATAAAGCGGGCCGGCAAGGTGGACGGCACCGCCATAGCCCAGGCGCTGGAGAAGACCAAGGACCTGAAGCTCCACCACGCGGTCCTCTCCATAGATCCTAAGGATCACAACCCCCTCAACAAGACGGCGGTCATCCTCCGGGTCGAGAAGGACGGGAAGGCTCACTTCTTTACCAGGATACAGCCCAAGTAGGCATCCATACGGCTCCGATTTGACGGGGCGTGAAAGGGGTGCTAAAATCTCCTCCGTTCGGGGCGTAGCGCAGTCTGGTTAGCGCGCTTGGTTCGGGACCAAGAGGTCGGAAGTTCAAATCTTCTCGCCCCGACCATGAGATCGCAAGGGGGCCCAATGGGCCCCCTTTTATCGTATGGTTTTGGGCAACGCGAGTTGACTATAGATGACTTTGCGTTTAGAATCTGGTTTGAACGGAGGTGTTAGGGTGGGGGAAGACAGGGTAGTGGCCCAGAACCGGAAGGCTCGCCACGACTACTTCATCCTGGACACCTTGGAGGTGGGGATGGTCCTCACCGGCACGGAGATAAAGTCCTTGCGGGAGGGTAGGGTTAACCTAAAGGACGGTTACGCCACCGTCAAGGACGGGGAGCTCTGGTTGTTGGGGGTGCACATAGCCCCCTACGAGAAGGGGAGCTACTACAACGTGGATCCCGAGCGTCCAAGGAAGCTTCTGGCCTCCAAGGGGGAGATACTCAAGCTCTCCCAGCGGATAAGGGAGAAGGGGCTTACCTTAGTTCCCCTTAAGATATACATAAAGGGCAACCGTTGGGCCAAGGTGGAGCTGGGGATAGCCAAGGGTAAGGCACTTCATGACAAGAGGGACGCGTTGGCGGAGAAGCAGGCCAAGAGGGAGATGGAGCGAGCCATCAAATCTCGATGATTCGGTTTTAGAGGGGGCGACAGGTTTCGACGGCAACAGGAGGGTTTAGGAGAGCGGGCCGAGGTTGGGACTTCCTCGCTAATCTGGGTCCCGAAAAGAAAAACGCCAACGATAACTACGCTCTGGCTGCTTAGTTAGCGGCCACGCTCCTTGGGATCGCGCCGCCGGATCTCAAGAGGGCGTCACTTAGGCGGCTGGATGGGTGGTTTAGCCTTTCGGTCACCTGTCGAGACTCTAGGAAGGCCCGGGTAAGGGGATCCCGCCCGTGGGAGCCTCTGGCCTTAAACTAAAACGCGGGATACGCCCGTAGCGCTTCTAGGCTGGCCGTTGTCGGACGGGGGTTCGATTCCCCCCGCCTCCACCATTGAGTAAAAACTTAGTTTAAAACGAGGGGGGACGCCGTTGGGCATCCCCCCGTTTTATATCCTCCAGCCTAGGCTCAGCTCCTGCCCATCCCGTTCAGCTGGGCCACTATACCTGCAAGCCAGGAGAGCTGCTGGTTCATCCTGGATATGGTCTTCTCCATGGCCACGAACTGGTTGTAGTAAGACTGCTGCATTATCTTCAGTCGTACCTCGAAGTCCGATATCCTCTTGTCTATGGTCTTTATCTGGTCGTCTATGGACTTTATCCGGCCGGATATGCGACCCTTGACTACCGCCTCGTTGCCCACGCTGACCTGGGTTGAGTCCACCATGTTGCCCAGGAAGTCGTCCAGCTTGGACATCATGGAGGACATGAGGTTAGCCATCCCGTCGTTGTCGCTCCCCATCCTGTTCATGAAGGTTTGAACGTCGAACTCCAGCTTTCCGCTCTTCCCGTAGTTGGCCTTCTCGGTGGTTATTCCCCCGTAGGATATGGAGCTCCTCGAGTTGTCCTGAGAGAGCCCCAGGTTCGTTAGGTTGCCCGTGGTGGCTATGGATACCTTCCCGGAGTGGTAGGTGTAGGCCACGTTGTAGCTCCCGGTGGGCCTCCTACCCCCATCCAGCCAGACAACCCGGCTCTCCAGGGCCCCGTTCGAGTTCTCTACCGTCTGGATGGTGTAGTCCACGTTCTCCGCGTAGGTGGTGGAGCCGCTCCTTATCACCATCTTGCCCGATATTGGCGGGTTGAAGTTGGGGGTGTAGGGGAGCCGGTCCCAGTTGGACGAGGTGTTCCGGGTGATGGTGTCCGACACGGTCATCGCCCCGGTGTTCTTGGACTTGGACCTGACCACCAATCGGCCGTTCTCGATGGAGACGTCCAATGGGACCGTGGACCCCTTGGCGGATCCGCCGCTACCGGCGGTCATGTCCGTCAGGTTGGTCAGCTTGGTCTTTATGGCCTCCAGGGAGTCCGAGGGGGACACGGTGATCTTGGCCCTCATGCCCTCAACGTCAATCACCATTTCCCCCGACAGGTTGAGGGGTGACGTGGTTGAAAGGTAGCCCCGGGAAGTGTACGCATTTGGAAGGTTGGAGAGGGGATAGGAGAACATCTGCCTCATCTGGTCCTTTATCTGCCAGAGGAGCGAGTCCCCGTGGAGCAGCCCGAACTTCTTGTAGAAGTCATCGTTCTTGTTGGAGCTAGAGCTATTCTGGGTCTTGCTCTCCTCCGACAGGCGGATGTTTATCCAGTCCATCACGTCGTTGTAGGCGGTGACGAAGTTCTGTAGCCCCTCCACCGCCTCCTTGGCGTCAACGGTGACGTCCATCTTGACGGTCCCAGTCCCCACCAGGTTCAGCTTCACCCCGGCGATCAGGTCCTCGATGGTGTTGCTGTCCTGCTCTATCTGCTGGCCGTCCACCTCCAGGATGGCTTTCTGGGCCGCCACGTGCCTCGAAGGGTCCATGAGGCCCAATCCGGTGCCCGCCAGACGGTTCCCGGACACCAAGGTCCCCGACACGTCCTCCAGGTAGAAGGGGTTGTTGTTCGAATAGTAGAGGTACTTGACGGTGTAATCGGTCCCGTCCGCCGGCTTTGACGAGGATGTCCACGTTACGGTCCCGGTGGAGGAGTCGTAGGTGAAGTGCTGTCCCTCCACGTAGGTGGTGCTACCTTGATTTATGATGATGGCTGATGGCCTCGGGGCTCCGATGGATAGGGTGTCGCTGGCCCCCGTTCCCCTGGTCACCGTCTCGGTGTCCTGGGAGTAGGTGACGGTGAACTCCGCCCCCTGCGCGGGCTTGTTGGAGCCCAGCCAAGTTATGGATCCCTTTGTGGGATCGTAGGAGAAGTCGGTCCCCGCGGTGTAGGTAACCGAGCCGGACTTGACGGTAACCGAGCTTGGGTACCAGCCGTTCGCCTCCCTGGGTAGGTAGACCACGTCGGAGCTACCCATGGTGAAGTTCTCGGAGGCCTTGGGCCCCAAGGTCCCAAGGCCTGTGGAAGAGCTCTCCAGGACTATCCGGTTGTCCAATATCTTGCTGGTGATGGCCAGCGGCTTACCGGAGCTGTCCAGTGCCTTCTGGATCTTGTAGTTTATCTCCCTGAGGGAGTCGGAGTTGTTGACCGTAACCTCCGCCCACTGCTGCCCCACGTATATCCTGAAGGTACCAGACAGGTTCAACGCCTCGCTCACGCTGTCGAACCTGTCGGAGGTCCTGCGCTCCGCCTTGGCTATCTGGTTCACCTTCAACGTCCACTGGTTTATGGCGGCGGAGGTGTCCGCCGTGGCGGTTAGGATGGAGTTGGCGGACTTGCCCGCCTCCAGGCTCACCAGCTCCGCCTGTTTCTTGTTGTAGGTGGACGCCAGCTTGAGGGACGTTATGCTGTTCCTAAGCTGCTTCATGCTGGCGGAGAGCTCTTCGTAGAGCCCCTTCTTGAGCTCCAGCTTGTCCTTCTGCTCCTCCCAGATCTTCTCCGGCTTCCGGGCGTTCTCCATTATCTTGTCCAGCATGGTCCCCCAGTCTATCTGGGAACCTACGCCGGTGAACTGAAACAGGGGATCCCCCATGGGCGGAACCTCCCTCCAGGTTTATTTGCATTTAGGACCCAACAGCCCCGCTCAAGGATGTTTTCGGAACCGTGGCCGCCCCCCTTTAGGGGCGGTCTAAACTGACGAGGGACGGCCCATTGAGCCATCCCCCGTTTGCTGCCTAGCTCTGATCTACCTTCCGTCGGCCCTCCCGTCGGTCCACGCGGTCCTGCCGAAGCAACCGGGTCTCGTGGCCAATGGTACCTCGGTCCACCCCCAGGGGGTCACCACCACCGCCCTTATGTCTATCCCCTGATCCCTTAGGACCTTGATGTGCTCCAGGTAGGCGCAGACCTCGGCGGTGATCCAACTGTCGGTGACCAGCCATATGCGGGAGCAACGGCCCCTGCCGAAGATGGCCCCGTGGTCTATGGCCATCCGAAGGGCGTTCTCGAAATCAATGTACCCCACCCCCAGGACCACCGCCTCCCGGTGCCCCTTTAGCTCCCCGTTGGAGGGCATCAGATCCGCGAAGGCCTCGACCCAGGAGATCTGGGGGAGAAGGGCCTCCCCTTCGTAGTCCCCGTTGCCCCAGTATAGTTCATCGATGAACGTGGGATACTTCTTCTCCGCCAGGTAAGTAAGCCACTGCTGGATCTGCTGTAGAAGCTTTTCCAGGTAGCCGGGATAACCGTCCATGGCGCTCAGTATCTGACCCACCGTGACCGGCTTGTCCGGAAGGTCATCGGGGTGTAGCCTGTTCATTTGATATCACCTCCCACCCCTTCTTATCGCTCAAAGCATAGCACAGCCTCCAAATTAAGCATATACTTCTACCACATCCCAGCCATTTTATGAAGGGGGGAGGAGCCACGCCAACGTCATCGATCTACCCCGGGAACTTCTTGCGCTTTCTTGGTACCTCCGGCGCGAGGTTCTGTACCATGCACCAGATCAGGTCCAGCGGGGGGATCTTCTTCCGATACGGAGGGTTCGCAGGGGTCCTGGACCCTGGGCCGGGTAGCCTGCATCATATATGCAGGGCCGTTCCCGAGCTGGATCCCACCGAGCTGGATGGGGTGATAATATCCCACCGGCACTTGGACCACTGCGGCGATGCCAACGCGGTGGTGGAGGCCATGGTGGGGGGCGGCTTCAACGAGAGGGGGAGCATTTTCTTACCAAAGGACGCCCTCTCCGACGAGCCGGTGGTATTCGGGTACCTGCGACGAAAGGTTGGAAGGCGGGTGCTGCTCGAGGATGGGGGCTCTTACCCCCTGGGAGAGGGACAGACCCTTAGGGCCCTGGGGCTTAAGCATCACGGGGTGACGACCTTCGGCTTCGTCCTCTCCGGCCGGGGTTTGAGGTCCGTTGGGATAGTCAGCGATACCTCCCTGGTCCCACAGGTTTTCCAGATAGCCAGAAGCTGTCAGGTTATGGTTGTCAACGTGACGCTGGAGAGGCGGAGGCCAAACCTGGATCACCTGTCCTTGGAGGACTTGAAGGAGCTGCTGAGTGAGATCCCGGTCCCCCTGGTGCTCCTGACCCATATGGGGCGAGGGGTGCTTAGGCTGGGACCCGATGCGGTGGCGTCCATGTTCAACCATCTAAGCTCCCGGGTGATCTGCGGGGAGGATGGAATGGTGGTAGACCTGGACTCCCTGGAGGTGGCCATGATGGATCCCCGGGAGCCTAGGGAGGGGAGCCACTCTTGGAACCAGCGGTTTCAGGACTTGTGATGGACTAAAGGGGGTTGTGACCGTGACGGTTGATAAGGTGAGGGCCCTGGAGATCCATCGAAGGGCCAAGGGCAAGATAAAGATCTACCCCACTGTGAACATAAGGAACCAGGAGGACCTGGCACTGGCCTACGTGCCCGGGAGCGTCCACCCCGCCATGGCCATAGCGGAGGACCCCTCCTGCAGCTTCGATTACACCGGCAGGGGAAACCGGGTGGCGGTGGTGACCGATGGGTCCGCCGTTTTAGGATTGGGGGACGTGGGACCCGCGGCAGCCCTGCCGGTCATGGAGGGGAAGTGCCTCCTTTTCAAGCTCTTCGGCGACATCAACGCCTTCCCGATGTGCCTGGACACGAACGATCCCGATGAGGTGGTCCATTGCGTTAGGCTGATGGCTCCAACCCTAGGGGGGGTCAACGTGGAGGACATATCCAGCCCCAACACCTTCACCGTGGTGAGGAAGTTGAGGTCCACGTTGGACATCCCGGTCCTGTGTGACGATCAACACGGGACCAGCGTCCTCATGTTGGCGGCCCTTAAGAACTCGTTGAAGCTGGTGGAGAAGCGGTTGGAGGACGTGAGGATCGTGATAATAGGCGCCGGTGCCGCCGGGGTTGCCACCGTGGAGCTCCTCCTGGCCGCCGGGGCCAGGAATGTGGTCTGCCTCAATAGCTCTGGCGTCCTTGGGGAGGAGAACCCCAGGATGGACCACATCCAGGCGGAGCTTGCCCAGAGGACCAACCCGGAGGGGATCCGGGGGGGCATCGCCGAGGCCCTCAAGGGGGCGGACGTGATGATAGGCCTCTCCAGGGGGGGATTGGTTAGCCCTAACCACGTGGCCTCCATGTCCAAAGGGGCGGTGGTCTTCGCAATGGCGCTCCCCGATCCGGAGATATCCTACGAGGAGGCCGTATCCGCCGGAGCCGCGGTGGTGGCCACCGGCAGCGTGGAGCACCCGAACCCGCTACTCAACCTCCAGGCCTTCCCAGGGATCATGAGGGGGGCCTTGGACGTCAGAGCCACCGCCATAAGCGATTCGATGCTGATCGCTGCAGCGGATGCGCTGGCATCGGTCACCGAGGACCACGAGCTGTCCCCTCAAAACGTCCTGGCGGATCCGTTCTGCGACGAGACTGCACCCAGGGTGGCGGAGGCGGTGGCCCAGGCGGCAATCCGGGAGGGCCTGGTGTCCAACATTCTGCCCCCCGGCCAGGTCTACAACGAGACCTGGCAGAGGATATACGGGGGCTCCCTGATGAGAATATGAGGGATATCTGGAAGTAGAAAGGCGGGGGAGGGGTTACTCCACCAGAACCTTCCCCTCCCCCTTGATGAACCTCCCAACCGTTGCGGCCCTGTGGAAGCCAAGCTCCCACAGCTGACTGAGCACCTCTTTCTCCGACCCCGGGGCCACCGCCAGCAGGAGTCCCCCGGAGGTCTGAGGATCGAAGAGGATATCTTGGACCGCCAACGGTACGTTTGGGGACATTAGCACCCGATGCTCCACATGACCCCGGTTAGAATAGGCCCCGGCGGGGACCATCCCCATGGAGGCCATCTGGAACGCCCCATCCATAAACGGTACCTGGTCATGGTGGATCACCAGGTCCAGTTCCCGATGGCTCAGCATGTCCATGCAGTGCCCCAAAAGCCCAAAGCCGGTCACATCGGTGGCGGCCCGGACGTTCCCAAGCAGGGACCGATCCATCCTACCCGGCACGTTGTTCAGCATCCTCATCCATCGGACCGCCTGATCCAGCCAATCTCCCTCGGCCAACCCCCCCTTGGAGGCGGTGGTTATTATCCCGCTTCCCACAGGCTTGGTGAGGATGAGCGCGTCCCCCTCCCTGGCGCCGGTCACCCGCCAAAGTCCACCTTCATCCACCTCTCCGTAGACGGAGAGGCCGTACTTGGGTTCCTCGTCCTGGACGCTATGCCCCCCCGCAAGGCAGGCCCCGGCCTCCATCACCTTCCTGGCCCCCCCCTCTAGGATCTGGCTCAACACCTCCAGGGGTTCGCAGGAGGTGGGGAAGGCCACAAGGTTCAGCGCCACCTTGGGTGATCCCCCCATGGCGAAGACGTCGCTTAACGAGTTGGCGGCGGCGATCTCCCCGAACGTCAATGGATCGTCCACTATGGGGGTGATGAAGTCCACGGTTAGTATGGCCAGCCGTCCCTCTCCGATCCTCCACAGGGCCGCGTCCTCCCCGTTGTCCCACCCGGATAGGAGGTTAGGGTCCCTGCGGGAGGGCAACCCCCTCAATATGGTGTCCAGCTCCGCTGGACCTATCTTGGCGGCTCAGCCGCTGGTCTTGGCCCTCTCGGTCAGTCTCATTCCCCTTCACCTCCTTTGATTGGTCTAACGTGCCTCACGTCGCCGGCGGAGAACCTGAGAAGCCCGGTTGAGGTGCGGATCAAAAGGGATCCTTCATCCTCCACGTCCTCCGCCAGGCCCTCCAAGGTCCCGGAATCGGATGATACCACGATCCGACGACCCAGGGTGGAGCACCTTCCGCGATAGGAATTTATGAAGGCCTTTCGGTCTTCGCAAAGGATCCCTATGTGGTGTTTGAGGCTCCTCAGGAAGGAGGCCAGAAGATCATGTCTTGCCACCAAGGTGCCCCCCTCCTCCGCGATGGACGTCACGTCTTGGGGGGAGTCCTGGATGGTTGGGGAGCCCTTGATGTTGACACCTATGCCCGCCACTATGTGGTGAACCCGGTCTGCCTCCACAGCCCCCTCGCTGAGCATGCCGCAGAGCTTTCTACTCCCAACTAGGAGGTCGTTGGGCCACTTTATGTCCACCTTGATGCCGCAGTGGGCCTCTATGGCGTCCCCCATGGCCATGGCGCAGGCCAGGTTGACCATCTGGACGTGTCCCGGCAGGATCGGGGGCCTCAAGAGCACCGAGGCGTAAAGCCCCCCCTCCGGCGACTCCCACCTACGGTCCCGCCTTCCCCTTCCCATGGTCTGCCGGTCCGCCACGGCGGTCACTCCCTCCGGATGCCCCTTCTGGGCCAGATCCTTCACCGGATTCTGGGTCGATTCGATCCGTTCGAAGTGGAGGATCGGGTGCCCCAGGGGACAGTCCCACAGGAGCATCTCCGCCCAAGAGGGGGAGAAGCGGTCCTCCTCAGGGGGGCCCTCCAGCACGTACCCCTTGTGGGGGACGGAGGATATGGGTATCCCCTCGTCCCTCAGGATGCCCACCATCTTGGAGATACCCTGCCTTGTCACTCCCAGCTCCCCCGCGATGGCGGAGCTGGGGGTTAGCTTCCCCAGGTTGTCGAAGAGCATCTTCAGAGCCATTACCCGATTGTCAAGCCTCACGTGTTCACCCATCCCCTTCTGCTCAGCTCCCCGCCCACCCCTTAGGTGGTATAATCTTGCACCGTCCAATATAGCAACTCTTAGGAGGGGTGTACATGGTCGTTCTCCCGGTGAGCACGGTCATGGGCAACTTGCGTTCGCGGATGTGCGAGCTGCGTGACAGCCTTTGACCTGGAGGGACTGGATCGAAAGATAGGGGAGCTCATGGAGCGGGTCTCCTCCGATGGGTTCTGGGAGAGGGAGGACTCGGCAGAAGTGGCCCGGGAACTATCTCAGCTTCAGCAGCGGAGGGAGTCGTTCAGCGCACTGGAGCGGGAGATGGAGGACCTGGAGACCCTGGCGGAGTTGCTTCAGGCCGGGGAGGACGAGGATCTGTCCCGGGAGTTTTACGATAGGGCCGCGGAGATGGAGCGTAGGCTGGAGAGGACCCAGGTGCTGACCCTGTTGGACGAGGAGTACGACAGGTCCGATGCCATAGTGGGGATCCATGCGGGAGCCGGCGGCCTAGACTCCCAAGACTGGGCGGAGATGCTCTATCGCATGTACGTCCGCTGGGCCGAGCGGAACGGCTTCAAGGTCCGGGTCCTGGACGAGCTACCCGATCAGGAGGCGGGGATAAAGAGCGTGACCTTCCAGGTGTCGGGGGAGTACGCCTATGGATACCTCAAAGGTGAAAGAGGGGTCCACCGGCTGGTGAGGATATCCCCCTTCGATGCCGCCAAGCGGAGGCACACCAGCTTCGCCTCCGTGGAGGTGATGCCCGTTCTCCCCGACGACGTGGAGATCGAGATAAGGCCCGAGGACATAAAGATGGATACCTTCCGGGCCAGCGGCGCCGGAGGTCAGTACGTTAACATGACCGACTCGGCGGTGAGGATAACCCACATCCCCACCGGCATAGTGGTGAGTTGCCAGGTGGAGAGATCCCAGCACATGAACAGGGCCACTGCTCTCCAGATGCTCAAGTCCAAACTCTTCGAGCGACAGCTAAGGGAGAGGCAGGAACAACTGGAGGCCATCCAGGGGGAGAAGAGGGCCATATCCTGGGGTAGCCAGATAAGGTCCTACACCCTTCAGCCCTTTCAGCTGGTTAAGGACCATCGAAGCGGGTGCGAGATAGGGAACGTCCAGGCGGTGTTGGATGGGGACCTGGACGACCTCATGATGGCGTACCTGAAGTTCTACAAGACCGGCAGGCTTTGGAGGGATTCGGATTCGTAGGATGACGCGCCCCCTGTTGGGGTTTCTTGTGGCGGGGTTTCTTGTGGCGGTGTTTATCTCCTCCTGCCCCTCCTTGGCCTTGGCGGATACGTTCAACGTCAAGGGGGGCATATTAAGGGTTGGTGACATCAAGCCTAGCCTGAAAGGTGTTGGCTTAACGGTCTTCCAGGGGCGGGACATCAAACCCTTTGACCTTGATATCCTGGGTGTCTTGGACCAGCATGAGGCCCCAAGGAGGCTTGTGCTGGTTAGGGCCAAGGGGGACCTGATCGGCAGATCTGGAGGGATCGCCGCCGGGATGAGCGGATCTCCGGTCTACGTGGGGGGTCGCCTGGTGGGCGCAGTAGGCTTCGGATGGGAGTTCGGAGACCACCGTATGGGACTGGTGACCCCCATGGAGGAGATGTTGAAGATACCCCCCATGGAGCGGGGGGAGACCCCCGGGGTGGAAAGGCTGGAGGGCCCGATGGACGAGGAAGATGGGGGGGCGAGGGACGTTGCCCCCGAATCCCAGGATTTGGCCCTGTACTCCCCTCTCATGATAGGGGGAGTGAGTGGCCGGTTCGCCAAACGGATAGCCGGCGGCCTATCCGCTCGGCAGATCCTCCCCTCGGGTCGCAATGACACCCAACTGTCCCGAGGACCAGGCTTTGAGCCCGGTTCCGCATTGGGGGTGGCCCTTGCGGTGGGGGATGTGACGGTGGGCTCCATCGGCACCGTGACGGCGGTGGACGGGGACAAGTTCCTGGCCTTCGGACACCCTTTCCTCAACAGGGGGACCGTCCGCTTTTTCGCCACCGACGCATCGGTTGTGGGGGTCATCCCCAGCCTTCAGACCCCCTTCAAGCTTGGATCCCTGGGGGCGGTGGTGGGCACCGTGATGCAGGACAGGCCCCAGGGGATCTACGGCAGGGTGGGGGTCTTCCCCCCCTTCAACGAGTACCACATCCACTTCACTGACGTGGACTCAGGGAAAAGTGCGGTTCGCCGGTTCAGGGCGGTGACAGATCCCTTCGTGGCATCTAGCGTGATCACCCCCGCCGTGGCGGGGTGCGTGGAGGACCTCTGGGGTCGATCCGGCCAGGGCACCGGTGAGGTGAGTATGACCATAGAGGGAGGAGGCCTCAAGGAGCCCTGGAGCAGGACCAACTTCTTCTCCTCCCCATCGGACCTGGTGGAGGCCATGTTCAAGGAGTTCGACGTGATCCACACCCTGCTGCCCGTCAACCCCTTCCGGAAGATCTCCCCCATGACGGTCAAGCTGGACGTGAAGGTCACGGAGCTACCGAAGGTGCTCTACCTGGAGAGGGTAGAGGTGCCCAAGGATAGGACCTTTAATCCCGGGGAGCTCATCGGGGTGGACGTTTGGCTTAGGCCCTGGCGTGGCAAGCCTCAGAAGAGGACCTTCAACGTAAAGATCCCCGCGGACGCCAAGGGGCCCGTTGAGGTGGTTGTCCGGGGGGGCGGGATTGGGGAGAGGGAGCAGGAGTCCATCAAGATGGGCCGCAGGAGCATAGACAGCCTCGACGCGCTTCTTCGGGAGATATCTGCCCTGGAGGCCAACAACGAGATAGTGGTGGAGGTCCTGTCCGGCAGGGAGAAAGACCGGGAGGAGGAGACCCGCCTGCTCAGCGAGATAAAGGCGGACCTCACCAAGGAGGGCTCCATGAGGGTCCTCAAGACCAACTACTACGTGGACGGGTTCCTTAGGGTCCCCCTCAAGATGGGGACCAAGGATGGGGAGGACGCGGGGGATTGATCGGCCCCCCGCCTCATGGTTGCCTAATCAGTAGCCACAGGGCCACCCCGTAGCAGGATACCAGACTGACGAAGACCGAGGCGGACAGCATGTCCTTGGTCCGCCGGATGTCCTCCCGGTAGGTCTGTCCTATGTGGCAGTCGATCAGGATCTCCACCGCGGAGTTGACCAACTCGAGGGAGAGGGGGAGAAGGGAGATCAGGAAGGCGGGGATCGTCCGATCCAACGGTCTCTTCATGGCTATCCCCAGGAGTAGCACCGTGGCGGAGGAGCAAACCTCGTAGCATACCGCCCTCTCCATGGTGAACGCCACCTTGAGGCCGTTGCACGAGAACAGAAACTTCCTAAGTAAGCTTGTGTTCTTCCACTGACCCAAGCGAATCCCCTCCAGGTGGATAGTATATTGCGACCTGCCCCCCAAGCTAACTGGACCCTAGGATTATATCAGACCGACGGTTACGGGCGGGTCGGATGTTTTAGATGTTTTGTTGATGTATAATAGACGCATAGACCAACCGAGGGAGGGGTAGAAGTGTTGTCGGACATCGAGATCGCCCAGGCGGCGCAGTGCAAGCCAATAGGGGAGATAGGCGCGGAGCTAGGCATACCGGAGGAGTTCCTGGTCCCCTACGGTCGCAACAAGGCCAAGGTGGATCTGAACTTCTATAAGGCCATACAGGATAGGCCCCAGGGTAAGCTGATCCTTGTGACCGCCACGACCCCCACCGCTGCCGGAGAGGGGAAGACCACGGTCACCATAGGTCTCACTCAGGCGCTGGTCAAAAAGGGTAAGAAGGCCATGCTGTGCCTCCGGGAGCCCTCCCTTGGCCCCTGCTTCGGCGTAAAGGGGGGCGCCGCTGGGGGCGGCTACTCCCAGGTTCTTCCGATGGAGGAGATAAACCTCCATTTCACCGGGGACATCCACGCGGTGGGCGTGGCCCACAACCTGTTGGCCGCCATGATCGACAACCACATTCACCAGGGCAACCAGCTCAACATAGATCCCCGCACGGTCACCTGGCGCAGGGTGGTGGATATGAACGACCGAGCCCTCAGGAACGTGGTGATAGGCCTTGGGGGCAAGGCGGACGGGGTCCCCAGGGAGACCGGGTTCGACATAACAGTCGCCTCGGAGGTGATGGCCATCCTGTGTCTGGCCGAGAGCCTATCGGATCTGAAGGATAGGCTGGGGCGGATAGTGGTGGCCAGGACCTACGATGGCAAGCCGGTCACCGCCGCCCAGTTGAAGGCCAACGGTGCCATGGCGGCGTTGCTCAAGGAGGCCATCCGTCCCAATCTGGTGCAGACCATAGAGCACGTGCCCGCCTTCGTCCACGGGGGGCCCTTCGCCAACATAGCCCACGGGACCAACTCGGTGGTGGCCACCAAGATGGCCCTCAAGCTGAGGGACTACGTGGTGGTTGAGGCGGGCTTCGCATCGGACCTGGGGGCGGAGAAGTTCATGGACATAGTCTCCCCCTACGGGGGTTTCCACCCCGATGCGGTGGTGGTGGTCACCACCGTGAGGGCCCTTAAGCTTCACGGCGGGGTCCCCAAGGACAGGCTCTCGGAGGAGAACCTCGAGGCTCTCAGGGCGGGTATACCCAACTTGGAGGCCCATGTGGAGAACATGCGGCAGTTCGGCGTGCCGGTGGTGGTGGCCCTCAACCGCTTCGTGGCGGACACCGATGATGAGATCCAGCTGGTGAGGGAGGCGGTCCTGTCCAAGGGGGCCCGGATGGCCTTGGCGGAGGTCTGGGCCAAGGGGGGAGACGGTGGGCTGGAGCTGGCTCAGATGGTCCTGGAGGCCCTCGATGAGGGGGCAAATTACCACAAGCTGTACGATTGGGATCTGCCCCTGAAGGACAAGATATCCACCATAGCCACCAAGGTCTACGGGGCCGATGGGGTTGACTTCTCCCCCGCCGCGTCCAAGGCCCTGGCGGAGCTAGAGGAAATGGGGTACGGAAAGTTGCCGGTTTGCATGGCCAAGACTCAGATGTCCCTTTCGGACCAGCCGGAGCTCAAGGGACGCCCCAGGGGCTTCCGGCTGAACGTGAGGGAGGTCCGCCTGTCCGCCGGAGCTGGGTTCGTGGTGGCCATATGCGGCTCCATCATGACCATGCCTGGACTTCCGAAGTCGCCGGCGGCGGAGAGGATAGACATCGACGACCAGGGCAGGATAACCGGTCTTTTCTAGACCGCGTCTTGCCCCTTGAAAACCATAGGGGGTGGGCCGAATGCCCACCCCCTATGATCACATTAGGAGCCTCGCCGAAGCTCCTACTTGGGGAGTTTCATGCCCTTCTCCTGGTAATACTTGGCGGCCCCAGGATGCAGGGGAACGGTGACCCCGTCCAGGGCGGTCTTGAGGGTTATCTCCTTGCCCTTGGCGTGGGCCTTGTGGACCACGTCGATGTTCTCCCAGAGGGCCTTGGTGAACTTGTAGACCACGTCCGCGGGGACCTTCTCGTCCACCACTAGCAGGGCCATCACCGCCGGGGTCTTGACCGCTGAGGTTACCCCCTTGTAAGTGTTGGCGGGGATGGAGCTCTTTACGAAGTAGGGGAAGTCCTTGGTGAGCTTGCCCAGGGTGGCGTCATCGAAGCTCACCAGATTTATCTCCTTGGTGGTGGCCAGGTCCATTATGGATGACACCGGGTACCCCGCCACCACGAAGCCCGCATCAAGCTGGTTGTCCTTGAAGCGCTGGGTGGTGGTCCCGAAGTCCAGGAAGTCGGTCTTCATGTCCGAGTACTTGAGCCCCACGGTCTGGAAGATGGCCCTCACGTCCGCCTCCACGCCGGATCCGGGGGCGCCGACGGAGACCCGCTTCCCCTTGAGGTCCTGGATGCTCTTAACATTGGAGTTCTTGAGGGTGATCAGGTGAACGTGCTCCGGATAGAGGGCGGCGATGACACGCACGTTCTTGATGGGGGTCTTGAACATCATCTTGCCGTTGTAGGCCCAGTAGGCGGTGTCGTTCTGGGCGAAGGCTATCTCTATGTCGTGGGCCCCTATGAGGTTCAGGTTTGCCACAGAAGCGTTGCCGGTCTCGGCGGTCACCTGCAGATCCGGCGCCCCCTTGTTTACCGCCTGCGCTATGGCGCCCCCTAGCGGATAGTAGGTTCCGGAGGTACCCCCGGTGGCTATGGAAAGGAACGTCTTGGCGCTGGCTACCCCCGCCAGCGACGCTACCATGAAGGCCGCCAGGATCAGCTTAGCTATTCGCTTGGTCATATCTCTGTTCCCCCTTCTTTTTCATCTTAAAAAGTTCCGTGCCAATCAACCCCCTGATGCCCCCGCGGATCTCCTCGCCCACTCACCCCCCGCTCGCTAAGATTCTGTATGGTCTGTATGGTGATTATATTGCACCTCTTCCAAATGCTCAATGTTAACCTCTGACAGTGCCAGGGACATCATCTGATCCGGGCGTCAAAACCCTCAGATCGTTGCGCCCCGGGTGGAAATGTGATAAATTCAGTCGGTATGTGTGCAACCATGAAATCTTTCCGGAGGTGCTAGATATATGAAGAAGGACATCCATCCCAAGTATGACGTGTGTAAGGTGACCTGCGCTTGCGGCAACAGCTTTGAGACCCGGTCCACCCTGGAGGAGATAAAGGTGACCGTGTGCAACGCCTGTCATCCCTTCTACACCGGCAAGAAGGGCGGCCGGGTGGCCGAGGCGGGCCGCCTTGAGAAGTTCCGTCAGAAGTACGCGGGGGTTGACTACGGTCAGAGGAAGGTCTCTGAGTAGGTCAATTCCTTGCGGATCCGCTGGATTCTCACTTCAGGGGGAGCTAAGCTCCCCCTGAAGCTTATGATGCGTTGAGGGGAGGTGCCCCCTTGTCCTTGGATGTAAGGTTGATCTCCCATTCCCCCGATCCGGTGAGGTTGGTGGCCGCCGCCGCCCGGCTCTGCTATAGCCCCGTGGGGGCCAGCGATATCTTGATGGCACTGGATGACAGGCAGGCATCGAGCCTGATAGATCGGCTCCACAGGAGCGGCCACATGTCGCCCTTCGAGCACGCATCCTTTACCTTCTCGGTGGATGGACTTAGCCGGGTGGCGTCCCATCAGCTGGTGCGTCACCGGATAGCCAGCTTCTCCCAGCAGAGCCAGAGGTACGTTGACTCCTCGGGTGGGGGGTGCGTGATGCCCCCGTCGGTGGCGGCATCCCCGGAGGCGGCCAAGGTGTTCAGCGATTCGGTCAGGGCTTCCATGGAGGCCTACAGGGCCCTCTGCTCCATGGGGATCCCCAGGGAGGATGCCCGATTCCTCCTGCCCCATGGCTTCGAGACCAGGATGGTGTTCACCATGAACGCCCGGGAGCTACATCACTTCTTCTCCCTTAGGCTCTGCAGGAGGGCCCAGTGGGAGATAAGGGCCTTGGCGCTAGAGATGCTACGGCTCGTTCGGGGGGTCGCCATGGAGCTCTTCCGCCTGGCGGGCCCCTCCTGTGTGGTGAACGGAAGGTGTGACGAGGAGCGTCCCTGCGGACGACCGTTCTCTTCCGTGGAGGATCTGCTTTGTTCCAGCTGAAGAGGATCTGCTCATCTGCCCTTGGGGCCTTAGATCTAGCCGTCTTGGCTGTGGCGTCTCAGGAGGGGGGGAGGTCCCTGCCCGTTGGGGGCCAGGCGGTGATAGAGGGGGTCATGATGAGGGGCCACTCCGCCTGGGGGCTGGCGATCCGCTCCCCTGGGGGTGAGGTCGCCAAATATCGCTGGGACACATCCTCCTGGGTGGCCTCCTCCCCCTGGAATTGGCCCATATTGAGGGGCTTCTGCTCCATGTTGGATATGATAAGGGAGGGCTATAGGGGGCTATCCATCTCCGCCTCTGTGGTCTCGGCGGAGGGCCAGCCGTCCCGCTGGGAGGCCTTGCTTTCGGTGGCCTTGGCGTTGGTGATGGTGGTGGGGCTCTTCCTTCTCCTGCCCCTGTGGCTATCGGAGCTCCTGGGCCGCAGGGCTCACGTGGGGGGAGTGGGCCTCAAGCTGCTGGAGGGGCTGGTCAGGTGCGCCGTCTTCGTGGCCTACATAGGGCTCATGGGGCTCATAGGGGACATGAGGCGGGTCTTCGCCTATCACGGGGCGGAGCACAAGACGATAAACGCCTACGAATCCGGGGCGGATTTGACGGCGGACTCGGTCCTCCGGTTCTCGAGGATTCATGTGAGATGCGGTACCTCCTTCCTGGTGGTGGTGGTGCTGGTCAGCGTCCTGGTCTTCGGCACCCTTGGCAACGGGGGCCTGGTCTGGAGGATATCGAGCCGGGTGGTTTTGCTTCCCTTGGTGGTTGGCATCTCATACGAGATAATAAAGTGGGCCTCCCGGGGAGGTGCCCTGGGGAGGGGGCTGATCTTCCCCGCCCTTGGGCTTCAGCTTCTCACCACCCGGGAACCATCATCGGATCAGGTGGAGGTGGCCCTGAGCGCCCTTCGCCTCGCCTTGGGCGACGAGGATGGCCATGTGGATCCGTGGTCACAAAAACTAGATCAGGGGTGAAGATGCTTTGGACTTTCTGAAGAAGCTAGAGGAGATAGAGTCCGCCTTCCAGGACATCGAATCCAGGATGGCGGATCCTGAGATCTCCAACAATGTGCAGGAGATGCAGTCCCTTAGCAGGAGGCACTCGGAGCTCTATCCGGTGGTTCAGGCCTTCAGGGAGTACCGCAAGGTTATGAGATCCCTTGAGGAGGCCCGGGAGCTTCTGGAGCAGGACGATGAGGAGATGCGGCAGCTGGCCAAGGAGGAGGTCCAGAGGCTTTCTGACATGTTGCCGGGGCTGGAGCAGGACCTCAAGGTGCTCCTGTTGCCCCGGGATCCCAACGATCACAAGAACGTGATAATAGAGATAAGGGCCGGCGCTGGGGGGGACGAGGCGGCCCTGTTCGCCGCCGACCTGTTCCGGATGTACACCCGGTACACCGAGAGGCAGGGGTGGCGCTACGAGATAATGGAGATGAACGAGACCGGCATCGGGGGCTATAAGGAAGTGGTCTTCCTCGTCAAGGGTGAGGGGGCCTACAGCAAGCTCAAGTTCGAGAGCGGGGTCCACCGGGTGCAGCGGATCCCGGTCACCGAGGCAAGCGGCAGGATTCACACCTCCACCGCCACCGTGGCGGTGTTGCCCGAGGCGGAGGACGTGGACGTCCAGATAAGGCCCGAGGATCTGAAGATAGACACCTACCGGGCCAGCGGTGCCGGAGGCCAGTACGTCAACATGACCGATTCGGCGGTCAGGATAACCCACATCCCCACCGGTCTGGTGGTGACCTGCCAGGATGAGAGGTCCCAGCTCAAGAACCGGGCCAAGGCCATGCAGCTTCTGAGGGCCAGGCTCTACGACCAGGAGCTTCAAAAGCAGCAGGCCCAGATGGCGGCGGAGCGCAAGGGGCAGGTTGGAACCGGGGATAGGTCCGAGCGCATAAGGACCTACAACTACCCCCAGAACAGGCTTACGGACCATCGGATCGGTTTCACCCTCTACAAGCTGGACCAGGTGCTGGACGGGGATCTCTACGAGCTTATCGAGGCCCTGAGGGTGGCGGATCAGGCGGAGAAGCTCAAGACCCTGGCCCTGTAGGAGATAGAACTTGAAGCTTAGGGATCTTAAACAGGAGATCATCAAGACCCTGTCCGGGACGGACGGGGTCTTGCGTCCATCTTGGGAGGCGTCCCTCATATTGGCCACTTGCCTCGGTGTGGGGCGAGAGAAGCTTGTGTCCATGGGGGAGGAGGATGTATCCCCCCATGGGGCCCTGGAGATGACCGCGAGGAGGGCCAAAGGGGAGCCGTTGGCGTATGTGTTGGGAACCATGGACTTCCTTCAATGGAACTTCCTGGTGGGACCTGGCTGTCTCATCCCAAGGCCGGAGACGGAGGTTCTGGCCTCACTTGCGGCGGAGACGTTGGGCCCCCGGGGCCGTTTCCTGGACTGGGGGACCGGAAGCGGGTGCATCGCCTGTTCTCTGGCGATGATGGTGGACGGAAGCCAGGGGGTGGCCATGGACGCTAGCCCCGGGGCCCTCAAGTGGGCCTGGAGGAACGTCCAGCGACACCGCCTGTCGAACCGGGTCCTTTTGGTCCATGGATCTTCCGCTCACTTCATATCCCAAGACCTCACTCCCTTCGACCTGGTGGTGGCCAACCCTCCCTACATACCGTCGGAGCACATGGGAGAGCTGGACGGCTCGGTATCCCGGTTTGAGCCCCACCTGGCTCTGAACGGGGGTGATGGGGGTATCCAGGTCCCAGTGGAGTGGCTGAGGGGAGCGGTCCGCCTGTTGCGGGCTGGGGGGCAGGTCCTGATGGAGACCGCCGGGGATTGGCAGCTCTCCATCCTTGAGGCCCTTGAGATAGAGGGGCTCTCCTTCGTGGGGTCTCATCAGGATCAGTTCGGGGTTCGAAGAGTTGGCCGGTGGAAAAGGGTGGCGGATGAGATAGAATAACAGATGAACGCTTAAATCCTTCTGTCGGGGGTGTTCTCGGATGGAGAGACGTGAACTGGTCATACTGGGCGCCGGACCTGCCGGCCTTACCGCCGCCATATATGGGCGAAGGGCGGGGCTAGACGTCCTCATAATAGAGAGGGGAATGCCCGGGGGGCAGATAACAATAACCGATGAGATAGAGAACTGGCCGGGGGTTCAGCACGCATCGGGCCAGGAGCTTGCGGACAGCTTCAGGAGGCACGCGGAGAAGTTCTCCCCAGAGTTCAGGGATGCCACCGTCACCTCCCTTGAGGTTCGGGACGGTAGGAAGGTGGTGGTGACCGACAAGGGGGAGGTGGAGGCCGAGGCGGTGATAATAGCCACTGGGGCCAACTTCAAGCGTCTCGGGTGCCCCGGGGAGGCGGAGTACACCGGCAGGGGCGTCAGCTACTGCGCGGTTTGTGACGGAGCCTTCTTCGAGGGGGAGGAGGTGGCGGTCATAGGGGGTGGTAACACCGCCGTGGAGGAGGCCTGCTACCTCACCCAGTTCGCCAGCAAGGTCTACGTAGTCCACCGGAGGGACTCCTTCCGGGCCGACAAGGTGCCGGTGGAGAGGGCCATGAGCAACCCCAAGATAGTGCCGATCTTCGACTCGGTGGTGGAGGCCATCGAGGGCGGGGATATGGTGGAGCGGCTGGTGCTTCGGAACGTGAAGACCCAGGAGGTCTCCACCCTTCCGGTGTCCGGGGTGTTCATCTTCGTGGGCACCGCTCCTAACAGCGGCTTCGCCTCCTCCCTGGTGGAGACGTCCCCCGGGGGATGGATAAAGACCAACTCCCGGATGGAGACCTCAGTGGAGGGGATCTTCGCCGCCGGGGACGTGAGGGACACGTTCCTCCGGCAGGTGGTGACCGCCGCTGGGGACGGGGCGGTGGCCGCCATGTCCGCCTACTCTTACATAACCGAGCAGCTCCACCTGCAGAAGATCCTGTTGGAGCCCCCTCGGGTGAACGCACTCTTCTATTCCAGCATAGATCAGGAGCAGGTCCGTCTAGTGGGACGGGTGGAGGAGTGGGCCTCGTCCAAGAACGTACAGGTCACCTTGGTGGATGGCTACAGGAACCTTAGGATGATGGAGAAACTGGGGGTCAGGGAGCTGCCCACCGCCATGGTACTCAAGGAAGGCAGGGAGGTGAGCAGGGCCTCGGTGACCTCGGAGGAGGACCTGGGGCTGTTCCTTGAGCTCTAACGCCCTGCGGGTCTATCCTGGGAAGGGGGGTTCGTGTGATCCTCACCGTAACTTTAAACCCCGCGGTGGATGAGGAGTACGTGGTTCCGGAGTTCAGACCCGGGGGATGGTTTCGTGCCTCCCAGGTGAACAGGTCACCGGGGGGTAAGGGTATTAACGTCTCCATCATCTTGAAACAGATGGGGGTAGACTCGGTGGCCATGGGCTTCCTGGGGGGCTATAACGGAGGCTACATCCGGGATCAGCTGGCCAAGCTGGGCATATCGACCAGCTTCGTTCATCTGAGGGGCGAGACCCGAACGACCACCTACGTGGTGGACGAGATAGGTAGGGTTGAGACCGGGATAGTGGAGGCGGGACCCTACGTTCCCGAATCGGCCCTTGCCAGGTTCCTCAAGGCCTACTACAGGATGCTAGGAAGGTGCAGTTCCGTCATGATAGGCGGATCTCTGCCCCCAGGGGTGCCTCAGGACATATACCGGGACCTGGTTCACATGGCGTCCGTGAGGGGCAAGGACGTGTTCGTCGACGCCTCCTCGGGGGCCTTGCTGTCCGCTGTTGACGGGGGGCCCAAGGTGGTGAAGGTGGACCACCGCTTCATGTCCATGGTGATGGACGTTCCCCTCCTGTCCCTGGACAACCTTAAGTCGGTGGCGGCCAAGCTTCACGACGAAGGGGTTCCTTGGGTGGTCACCTCCTATCGGGGCTATGGGGACCTCTTCTCCACCCCCGAGGGGGTCTACATAGGGGAGGTCCCCAAGAGCAGGGTGGTCTCCCTCTTCGGCGCCGGAGATGCCCTCATGGCGGGTCTCGTTTTAGCCTTCCAGGAGGGGATGGGGACCGAGGACTCGATCCGCTTCGCCATGGGTTGCGCCCTGGAGGACTCCCTCCACCTGGAGAAGGGCGTCCAATCCCGGGAGGCGGTGGATGAGGCGGCCCGGAACGTCAAGGTTACCAGAGTTGGGTGAGGGGGGCTTGCCATGAAGGTTGCGGACGTGATGGAGCGAGACCTTACCGCCCTTTGGGAGGACTCCACCCTCTTGGATGCGGTGGAGGTCATGTTCAGCCACGGCCTTTCGGGGGTCCCGGTGGTGGATGAGGATTACCGGGTCATAGGCTTCATAAGCGAGAAGGACGTGGTTAGGGCCGCCCTGCCGGGCTACGTGGACTACCTTCAGGATGCCCTGGTCATCCCTGACTTCGGCCAGTTCCAGGTGAGGCTTAGGAGGGCAGGCAAGGAGATGGTGAGCAAGTACATGGCAAAGGACGTAATATCCTTCCAGGAGGACGACAGCGACCTCTATGTGGCCATGACCATGATCCGTCACAACATCAAGCGGGCGCCGGTGGTGAGGGGCGGAGTTCTCATCGGGGCCGTGACTCGAGCGGCCCTAATGGGCAGGATGATGGAGGAGGTGTCCTCCTGAGGATGCGCAAGGTCCTCTTCGTTTGCACCGGCAACACCTGCAGGAGCCCCATGGCGGAGGCCTTCTTGAGGTCTCTATGCGGCTCCTCCGTGGAGGTGGCCTCCGCGGGGCTCTTGACCGTGGACGGCCTGTCCGCCAGCCCCCTGGCGGTGGAGGTATCAAGGGAGTTCGGCGTTGACATATCCGGTCATAGGTCCTCATGCCTCCGGGATGAATTGGTGGACGGGGACACCCTTTTGGTGGGCATGTCCAGGTCCCACGTTGACGTGTTGCTGCAGAGGGGTTACGGAATTACCGCCCTGGGAGTCCATCTCTTCGGGGAGCTGGTGGGAAGGGGACAGGTGGATGTGCCCGACCCGTTCGGTTGGGGGGAGAAAGAGTACAGGTCCGTGGCGGCCTTGATATGGGACTGGAGTAATGAACTGGCCAGGCTTAAGCCCTGGGAGGGAATGGGGTCTTAAGTTCAACCCCGCCGGGATCCGATACAGACAGGGAGGGGTGATGAACCATGGATGCCAACGTTGCCCGCAGGGCTCAGGACATGTACAGGGCGAACCAGATCCAGACCGCCACCAGGGAACAGCTACTGCTTCTGACTTACGACATAGGGATAAAGGCGTGCAACGGCGCCATAGACGCCATGGAGAGGGCCCAGGTAGAGAGGGCAAACGAGGAGCTCAAGAGAGCCCAGGCGGTGGTGAGGGAGCTGATGGTCACCCTGAACATGGAGCAGGGGGGCGACGTTGCCAAGGCCCTCCTCAGCCTCTACGACTTCTTCTACAACCGATTGGTGGAGGCGAACGTAAAGAAGGATCCTTCCATAGTGAGGGAGGTCCTGGCCATGCTGGAGGAGCTTCGAAGGACCTGGGTCGAGGCCATGGAGAAGATCCGGGAGGAGCAGACGCCTAAACAGCCGGAGCACGTGGCAACTCCATCCGGATCCGGTCTTGGAGGTGTTAACATTGCGGGCTGATCCGGATGCCCTCAAGTCTAGAGTGGAGGGGCTCATAGACCAGGAGATGGCCATATACTCCGCCCTGGGGGGACTCATAGACCGGGAGGCCCAGTGCGTATCCGACCGGGACATGGAGGGCCTCATGGAGGTCCTGAAGGAGAAGCAGTCCTACATATCTCGCCAAGAGGAGCTTTTGGATCTGTGGCGAGAGGTGGCGGTGTCGCTTGGGGTCTCCGGCGGAAGGGAGAGCTCCGCCTTCTGGGCCGCCATATCCTCCAAGGTTGGGGAGAGGGGCTTCAACGATCTGGTTCTAAAGGTCAACCAGGTGAGGCAGATGGCCGTCTCCCTCCTGGACAGGGAGAGAGAGGTTCAGGGGGAGCTGGAGTCCCACCTGTCGGAGCTAAGAGCCAAGCTGATCCAGATGAGGAACGGCAGACAGGTGATAAGGGGATATGGCGGATAGGCGTTCAAATCCCAATGCCCCCCTCCGCAGGGGGGCATTGCTTTCCTTGCTTCTAGCCGGTCTGATCCTCCTGGCCCCCCTGTGCTCCCCCAGCGGGGCCGCGGTTCCCTCCAGTGATCCCAAGGACCTGGAGAGGGAGATCAAGATCGGAGACCAGGTGTCCAAGGAGGTGGAGGAGCGTTTCCGGCTTGTCTCTGACCCGGTGGTGCTCTCCCGATTGGATGCCATAGTTGCAAGGCTGGAGAAGGGGGTCCTTCGTCCCATGCCCTACAGGTTCAAGGTGGTGGAGGAGCGGTGGCCCAACGCCTTTGCCCTCCCGGGAGGCAGGTGTTACGTCACCACCGGCCTTCTGGACCTGCTTCGGTCCGATTCGGAGCTGGCGGCCATAATGGCCCATGAGATGGTGCACGCCGACCGGGCGCATGGGATCATCCAGGCGGCCAGGAATCAGAGGCTGTCCCTGGTATCCCTTGGGATAGCCCTGGCAACCAGGGGACATGGGGCCGCCATGATCCTCTCCAATGTGGCCCAGGTGGCCATAATGAACCAGTACAGCAAAGACTTGGAGAGGGAGGCGGACCTGGAGGGGCTGAACCTGATGATCGAGGCCGGATACGATCCATCCGGCATGGTGACAGCCCTGGAGAAGCTCCTGGATCATCAGATCAGGAGGCCCCAGGTGGATCTTGGGGTTTACATGAGCCACCCGGAGCTGCGAGATAGGATAGATTACGTGACCAGGTCCATGGAGAAGAAGGGGCTCAAGGTTTCCAGGAGGGGGCCTCTGGGGGTCCTCAGGTTGAGCTTGAGGCGCTCCGATGACTCGGTTGAGCTTTGGATGGATCGGGTGAAGCTCATCTCCGCACCACCATCCATGGAGCCCGTGCTGAGACGCCTGTCCCAATCGCTGGATAGGACCATACGCTTCGAGACCATGCCCCAGGACGTGCTGGTATCCCCCGACGGCGGCCTTTGGGTCGATGGGGTGAGGGTTCTAACCAGCTCCGAATTGCCGGAGGCCAACCTCGACTCACTTCGGGACGCTCTTGTAAAATCCCTATCGGAGGCGAGGTCCAGGCATCCATTGGCCAAGATATACTGATCGCCCGCGGAGATGTAACGATAGATTGACCACGGAGGCGAAGCCATGTACCTGTCTTTGTATCGCAAGTATAGACCCTCCCGTTTCTCCGAGATATCGGGGCAGAGGGGGGTCGTGGAGGCCTTGGTGGGCTCCCTCCGAAGCGGCAGGATCCCCCACGCCTTTCTCTTTTCTGGTCCCAGGGGCTGCGGCAAGACCAGCGCCGCCAGGCTATTGGCCAAGCGCTTGAACTGTGCCTCCCCCGCGGAGGACGGGGAGAGCTGCGGCACCTGCGTCAACTGCGAGGCCATCCAGAGGGGGGACCATCTGGACGTGGTGGAGATCGACGGGGCCTCTAACCGGGGAATCGAGGAGATCCGGTCCCTGAAGGACCAGGTGGCTCTCGCCCCATTCCAGGCTCCCAACAAGGTCTACATAATAGACGAGGTCCACATGCTGACCGAGGCGGCCTTCAACGCCCTGTTAAAGACCCTGGAGGAACCCCCAAGCCGGGTCTACTTCGTGCTGGCCACCACGGAGCCCCAGAAGGTGCCGGTCACCATAAGATCCCGTTGCGTTCACTTCCCCTTTCAGAGGATCTCCACCGAGGACATCAAGGACCGGATATCCCACGTGGTCCAGATGGAGGGTATAGAGGCGGAGGACCAGGCCCTCTGGGAACTGGCCAGGAGCGCCGACGGGGCCTTGAGGGACGCCCTATCGTTGCTCGAGCAGGCCATATCGGTTGGGGGAGGCATGGTCACCACCGCTGCCATGGAGGGGATCCTGGGCGGGTTCAGCCGGGAGAGCCTCCAAAGATGGGTCCGCCAGCTGAGGGAGGACCCCCCTGGGGCCTTCCAGGGGCTTGCCCAGATTGTGAGGGGGGGGAGCAACCTGGAGCGGATCTCCGAGGGCTTGTTCTTGCTCTTCCGGGACCTGCTTTTCGTGGGCCGATGGGGGGAGGGGGTGTTGAGCGCCCTTGGCATATCCTCCTCCGAAGGGGCCTTCCTGCTGTCCGAGGCGCCTAATTGGGATCTGGGGGTGCTTGAGGTCCTCTGTGCCACCCTGTCGGAGCTCATGCCCAGGACCAGGCAGGGGATGAGGTCCGATGTGTTCGTGGGGCTGCTACAGTGCGGCATCGACGGGGCCCTAGGACGGGCCGGATCCTCACCACCCGCCAGCAGGGCGCCTAAGGCAGGCCATGAGGCTCATCGATCCGCAATGACCGCCCCGCAAACCGTGGTGGTAGCCCAGACGGAGGGCAAACCGGGTCAAATCGATCCATCCATCGCGGTTGAGGATAAGCCTGATACCCCTAGCGAACCGTCTTTGGCGGGCTCGGAGACCCCCAAGGGGCGTCCCCTGGACGGGGGGGAGAGGTTCTCGGTGTTCCAGCATCTGGCGGATGTGAACGCCGCGGTGGCCTGCGTGGCGGCCCACTGCCGTATCCTGGTGGGGGAGGAAGGGGTGCACGTGTCGGTCCCCGAGGACCCACTGATATCCTCCATCCTGTCCCAGTGGAGGTCCATGGATATGATCCTGGATGCGGTCCGATCCACGTTGGGGTTGCCACCGGGGGAGTTGCCCCCGGGTGTTTGCGAGGAGGATCCTCCCAAGGAAGACAAGGATCTGCCATCGGGGCGTTGGCGCAGGATGGCGGAGCCTGATCGGGAGGGAGGCGGGGACTCACCGGGCTACAACGACGGGATCCGAGAGGCCCTGTCCTGGCTTGACGGTGAGGTGCTTTACGTCAGGTCCCAGGGGGACGTTGGAGAAGAGGAAGATCAGCAGGAGGATTACGAGGAATGAGCGTGGAGTTTGTGCACCTTCACGTCCACAGCGAGTACAGCCTTCTGGATGGGGCCATAAGGTGCGGTGAGCTGGTGGACACGGTGGCCTCCATGGGCATGGGGGCGGTGGCGATAACGGATCACGGGGTCATGTACGGTTGCGAGGAGTTCTACGAGAAGTGCGTGGCCAAGGGGATCAAACCCATCATCGGTTGCGAGGTCTACGTGGATCCCAACGGCATGGACTCCCGGGACGGCAAGGGCAGGAACAACCACCTGGTTCTGTGGGCGGAGGATCAGGTGGGGTACAAGAACCTCATCAAGCTGGTCTCCATAGCCAACACCGACGGCTTCTACTACAAGCCCCGGGTGGATCATCGGGTGTTATCCCAGCACTCCAAGGGGATAATAGCTTCATCCGCCTGCCTGGCGGGGGAGATACCCCAGCTGCTGATGGACGGCGACTTTGATGGGGCGGTGAGCAGGGCCAACCTCTACCGGGACATCTTCGGGGAGGGCAACTTCTTCATAGAGATAATGTACAACCAGTTACCAGAGCAGGCCATGGCCAACGCGGAGCTCATAAGGCTGGCCAAGCGATGTTCCCTTCCTCTGATAGCCACTAACGACGCCCACTACCTTAGGAGGGAGGATGCGTCGTGGCATGATGTCCTTCTCTGCGTCCAGACCAACAGTACGGTGGACACCCCGGATAGGTATCGTTTCGGCTCCGACGACTTCTACCTGAGGACCCCGGAGGAGATGTGGTCCCTTTTGGGGGGAGAGGTGCCCGAGGCGTTGAGGAACACCCTGTTGGTTGCGGAGAGGTGCAACGTGGAGCTTCAGCTGGGTCACTACATGTTGCCCGAGTTTCCCCTTCCCGAGGGGGAGACCCTCGATTCCCATCTTGAGAAGATGGCCCGAGAGGGGCTGAGGGCCCGGGTAGGGGAGCCGATTCCCCAGGAGTACCGAGACAGGCTGGAGTACGAGCTGGGGGTAATAAAGCAGATGGGCTTCCCGGGCTACTTCTGCATAGTGGCGGACATAATAACCGCAGCCAAGTCCAGGGGCATACCCATAGGTCCGGGGCGAGGCTCCGCCGCGGGATCCCTGGTTGCCTGGTGTCTTGGAATAACCGAGCTGGATCCCATAAAGTACAAGCTCCTGTTCGAGCGGTTTCTGAATCCGGAGAGGATAAGCATGCCGGATATAGATACCGACGTTTCGGATAAGCGGCGGGACGAGGTCCTTGCCTACATAGTGGAGAAGTACGGCATAGACCGGGTGTCCCAGATCATCACCTTCGATAGGATGAAGAGCAAGGCGGCCATAAGGGACGTGGGAAGGGCCCTCGCCATGCCCTACCCGGAGGTGGACCGGGTGGCCAAGCTGGTCCCCGATGGGGTGAAGTCCCTGAAGGAGGCGCTGGAGAAGTCCCCGGATCTAAAAGAGGTTCACTCCTCGGATCCGAAGGTCAGGAGGCTGGTTGACACCGCCTCCCACATAGAGGGTATAGCCAGGCACTGTTCCCAGCACGCGGCCGGGGTGGTCATAACCCCGGTTCCCCTGGTGGAGATGGTCCCGGTGAGGAAGATAGGAGAGAACCAGGTGGTCACCCAGTACTCCATGGAGCCCCTTGAGCACCTGGGTCTGGTGAAGATGGACTTTCTGGGGCTGAGGACCCTCTCGGTAATAGAGGGGGCCTTGAGGAACGTGGAGGCCAACCGGGGCCTTAAGATCGATCTTAGGGCCATCCCTTTGGACGACCCCAAGACCTTCGACATGCTCCAGCGGGCGGACACTCTGGGCGTATTCCAGCTCGAGTCCTCGGGGATGCAGGACCTGCTTAGGCGGCTTCGCCCTGACTGTTTCGAGGATCTGATAGCGGTGCTGGCCCTTTACCGACCTGGTCCCCTGGGCAGTGGGATGGTGGACGACTACATCGAGAGGAAGCACGGAAGGAGCCCGGTGACCTACCCCCACCCTTGCCTCGAGGAGGCCCTGAAGGAGACCTATGGGGTGATCCTCTACCAGGAGCAGGTCATGCAGTGCGCCGCCGAGCTGGCGGGTTACACCCTGGGGGAGGCGGATCTGCTCCGACGGGCGATGGGCAAGAAGAAGGCGGACGTGATGGAGAAGCAACGCTCCAAGTTCGTCGAGGGGGCCAAGGCCAGGGGGGTTGACCCCAAGATGGCGGAGGACATCTTCAACAGCATAGAGAAGTTCGCCGAGTACGGCTTCAACAAGTCCCACAGCGCCGCCTACGCGCTGATAAGCTATCAAACCGCTTATCTGAAGGCCCACTACGGTCCGGAGTTCCTGGCCTCTTACCTGTCCAGCATAGTGGGTTCCAGGATGGACATCCTGGGTAGGTACATAAAGGAGGTTCGCAACCTAGGGTACTCGGTCCTTCCGCCGGACATAAACGAGTCCCAGAGCGACTTCGTGGCGGTGGGGGAGGTCATAAGGCTCGGGCTCTCCGCGGTGGCCAAAGTGGGGGATTCGGCGGTGGATGCCATACTGAGGGCCAGGTCCGAGGGGCCGTTTCGTTCCTTCTGGGACTTCCTCTGCAGGGTGGACCTGAGGACCGTTAACCGTGGTGTCATTGAGAACCTGATAAAGGCCGGGGCTTTCGACGTCCTATGCCCCAATCGCAGGATGTTGCTGGATAACCTGGAGGGTCTATTGGAGATGGCCCAGCGACGGTGTGATCCCAGCAAGCAGGTTAGCCTCTTCGACGGGGACGAGGAGGAAGAGGATGAGCCCAAGATGGATGTGGTGGACGATGTGGACATCCATCAGCGGTTGGAGTGGGAGCGGGAGGTGTTGGGCCTTTACATATCGGGACACCCCTTCGAGCAGGTCGAAGGGGAGCTGGCCCCCTTCCTGGTGTGCAAGATATCGGACCTTAGGTCCTGGCGGTCCTCCAACGTGGCCCCCGTTACCGCCGGCTTGCTGGCGGGGATCAGGGAGAGGTACACCAAGCGGGGGGATCCGATGGGTATACTGGAGATGGAGGACGGGGACGACAAGGTGGAGGCGGTCTGCTTCCCCAAGGTGTGGCAGAAGGTTAAGCCCATGCTTAGGACCGGCGGCATATACGTCTTCTCCGGCATGGTGAAGGACGATGGCAGGTTATCGGTGCTGATAGATGAGATAATGGAGGCCAGGGAGTGGATCCGAGAGAAGGTCCCGGTGGCCAAGTTGAGGGTTTTGTCCAAGAGGGCTGGCCTTTTTAGAGATCTTGCAAGAGAATTAAAGGGGCACTCCGGCCCCAGCCCGCTCCTCATATATGTGGAGGAAGGGGGTATCATTACGGCCCTGTGGTCCAGATCTATAAAGGTTAGGGTTGATGATTCCTTGAGGAGGAGCTTGGAGGACGCCTTCCTTGGCCAGGTGGCGTTGGACTTCTAGCTCGGCTAGGAGAGCGGGGGTGGTGAGTTTGGAGGGAGGCAATCAGCAGAGGACGTCCGTTTTGAGCGACTACATAGTCATCAAGGCCCTGGAGGACGGTGTGACGGTGATAGGGCTTACCAGGGGGCAGGAGACCAAGTTCTCCCACACGGAGAAGCTCGATCGTGGTGAGGTCTGGATAGCCCAGTTCACCGAGCACACCTCCGCCATAAAGGTGAGGGGGCATAGCGAGATACACTGCAAGCACGGTAAGATAGAGAGCGGGAGGTGAGGCGATTGAGGCACGTCAAGATAGTTTGTACCCTGGGACCCGCGTGCAGCGATTACGACGTACTTCGGGCCATGGCGGAGGCGGGGATGAACGTGGCCCGTTTCAATTTCAGCCACGGGGAGTACGAGACCCACGAGCTCAACCTTAAGCTGGTCCGTCAGGTGGAGCAGGAGATAAGGCGTCCCATAGCGACCCTTCTGGATACCAAGGGTCCGGAGATAAGAACCGGGCTCCTGAAGGACCATGCGCCGGTGATCCTACATCAAGGTAAGCCCTTCGACCTGGTGGTTCCCCAGATTGATGGGGACGAGCGGGGGGTGTCCATAAGCTATCCCAACATAACCTCTGAGGTCTCTCCCGGAATGGACGTCTTCATCGACGATGGGACCATCCATCTCCGGGTAGAGAGGGTCTACGAGGACCGGGTATCCTGCAAGGTTTTGGTGGGAGGCGAGCTGGGGGAGAGGAAGGGTGTCAACATCCCCGAGGCTACCCTCTCGGTTCCGACCCTCACGTCCAAGGACATAGAGGACATCCGCTGGGGCGTTGAGAAGGGGATGGACTACATAGCGGTCTCCTTCGTTAGGACCCGGGACGACATAATCCAGGTTCGGCGGGTTCTGGAGGAGCTGGGTGGCACCATGAAGATCATAGCCAAGATAGAGACCCGGCAGGCGTTCCAGAACCTGGAGGAGATAGCCCAGGTGGTGGATGGGATGATGGTGGCCCGGGGTGACCTGGGGGTTGAGATGCCCACCGAGGACGTGCCGCTGGCGCAGAAGAGGATCGTGGACATCTGCCGCCTACAGGGGAAGCCGGTCATCGTGGCCACCCAGATGCTGGACTCCATGATACGGAACCCTCGCCCCACCAGGGCGGAGGCCAACGACGTGGCAAACGCGGTGTTGGACGGGGCGGACGCGGTGATGCTCTCCGGTGAGACCGCCAAGGGCAAGTATCCGGTCCAGGCGGTGGAGACCATGAGCCGCATAGTTAACCGGGCGGAGAAGGAGATGCGCCTGTGGCAGCGCTACCAGCAGGTGCAGGTGGCCAACCATGTGGCGGATGCGGTTAGCCATGCGGCCATGACCATAGCGGAGGACATGAAGGCGGCGGCCATCATATCCCTCACCAGGAGCGGAAGCACCGCCAGGATGGTGAGCAAGTACCGTCCCCAGTGTCCCATAGTGGCCGCCACTCCATCCAAGAACACCTGGAGGGAGCTGGCCCTGATGTGGGGGGTATACCCGGTCATGAGGGACGAGGCTAGCAACGCTGAGGAGGCGGTGGAGGCCGCCATGGCGGCCGCCCTGGAGGAGGGGTTCGTCTCTGAGGGAGACCTGGTGGTGATAACCGCCGGTGTGCCGGTGGGCATACCGGGGACCACCAACATGGTCCAGGTTTACACCATAGGCCAGATCCTCGTTAAGGGGCTGTCCCTGATCAAGCGGGAGGCCTCGGGCTTCGTGTGCCGTTGCCGGTCCGCCAAGGAGGCCCTGGAGAAGATGAGGCCCGGGGACGTGTTGGTGGTGGAGCAGACCGACAAGGACTACGTGCCCGCCATGAAGAAGGCTGCGGCCATAATAACCGAGGAGGGGGGGCTCACCAGCCACGCGGCCATCGTTGCCCTGGAGCTTGGGATCCCCTGCGTGGTCAGCGCCAAGGACTGCATGAAGCTTCTTCAGGACGGAATGCTGATCACCGTGGACGGTACCCGGGGAGTCGTATACCAGGGGAGGGTCAAGCTACGCTGAGGATAGAGGGGGCCATGCCCCCCTTTTTCGCTTTCCTGTGCGGTGGTCCCGGCGGGGGATTGGATGAATGCCGGGACCACCCATCGTGGAGTGACTACCCGGCGGACCGCCTGTGGGGGGCGGTTTGGGTTCCCCTCTGGGTGGGGGATGGGGGCTTTATGACCCTGCTGATGAGGCGTTCCACCTCTCTTCGAAGGCACCCGGGGCAGATATCCTTCCCGGGTGGCGCCCGGGATCCGTTGGATCCCGGGCCGGTGGATACCGCCATGAGGGAGGCCATGGAGGAGGTGTCCCCCGGTGGCCGCTGGGAACCCCTGGGTCTAATGAGGCCTCAGCGAGCCCTGTCCAGCGGTTTCAGCGTGGTCCCGGTGGTGTTCGTCTCCCCCGATAGGGCCCCCTACTTCTCCCCCAGCTCTCCGGAGGTGGACATCCTGTCCCCTGTGAAGGTGCCCCCTAAGGGGGAGTTCGCGCCGAGGCCCGACGGTGAGTTCCAGTTGCCAGTGCCGCCCCTGGGGACCGTATGGGGCATGACCGCCAGGGTCTTGATGGACCTGGCGAAGCTGGTGGGAGAGCTGAGTTGGCCCTTCTAGGCTGCCACGTATCCATAGAGGGTGGGGTATGGAGGGCCATCGAACGGGGGGATTCTCTTGGCTGCAGGGCCATACAGATCTTCACCAAGAACCAGCTCCAGTGGATGTCGTCACCGATTCCCCTGGACGTGGCGGAGCGCTTCTACAGGGCCTGGAGGGCAAGCGGCATCGTCGAGGTGGTGTCCCATGCCTCCTACCTGATAAACCTGGCATCCCATGATCCGGTGCTTTGGAAGAGGAGCGTGGAAGCCCTGACATACGAGGCCCAGCGTTGCCTTGATTTGGGCATAGGGCTCCTGGTCTTTCACCCGGGCCATCACGGGGGGGCAGGCTACCAGGTGGGGATGGAATGGCTCGAGAGGGGCATCCAGCAGGTGCTTGAGGCAATCCCCCTTGGGGTCAGGTTGCTTTTGGAGCCCTCGGCGGGCCAGGGCACATCGGTTGGTTTCGTTCTGAAGGACTGTGTCGAGCTGTGTCATCGAATTGGGTACGAGAGGCTGGGGCTTTGTCTCGATACCTGCCACCTGTTCGCCGCCGGGTATGATTTTAGGACCCCGGGTGGGTACGACCGGTTGTTGAGATCTCTTGGGGACCGGGGGACGCGGCTGGTGGGATGCTGGCATCTGAACGATTCCAAGGACCCCAAGGGATCCAGGAAGGACAGGCACCAGCGGGTGGGGATCGGCACCATCGGTCTTGCCCCATTCCAGATGATCCTGTCGGACCCCAGGTTTCATGCGGTGCCCGCCATAGTGGAGGCTCCGCCTTCGACGGTGGCGGAGGACCTGGCCCTCTTGAACAAGCTGATGGGGCTGGGCTAGGGGGGAATCCCTAAAGGTGGCCTTGATTGGGAGGTGTGCCTAATGAACTGTGCTCCCGTGATGTCCGTTTGCTTGGAGACGGTACGCTTCAACGCTTCCCAGGTGGCCTCCCTGGCTGGAAGGGTTGGAGTCTCCATCTGGGGGGTCACCAAGGGGCTATGCGGTGAGCCGTCCCTGGCCAGGGCCATGGTGGACGGGGGTTGCGAGGCCATAGGGGACAGCCGGGTCCGCAACTTGGCCCATATGAAGGCCGCCGGGGTAGATGCTCCCATGTATCTTATCCGGATTCCCATGTTGAGCGAGATCCCCTGGATGCTGGAGGTGGCCGATGGTTGCCTGGTGTCCTCTCTGGAGACCCTGGAGGTGATAGAGGGACACTGTGCCGCCCAAAGACGGGTTTTTCAAGTGGTCCTCATGTTCGATCTGGGAGATCTAAGGGAGGGTTTCATGCCCCAGATGGCGGAGGATGTGGGGCGTTTCTGTTCTTCCCTATCTTGGGTTAGGGTCATTGGGGTTGGCACTAACCTGGGATGCTTCGGCGGGGTTTTGGCCACCAGGGTTAATCAGCTGGAGCTGTTGGATGTGGCCTCGGTGGTCCGGCGGGAGTCGGGTTTCGATGTCCCTCTGGTCTCCGGGGGAGGTACTTTGGCCCTGCCCCTTCTGGAGACCGGCCAGATGCCCCAAGGGGTCAATAACCTGAGGGTAGGTGAGGGTATCATCCTGGGAACAGACTCCACCAACGGGCGAGACGTCCCCTATCTCCGCCAGGATGGGGTTGAGCTGGCTGCCCAGGTGGTGGAGCTGCGCAGGAAACCATCGGTTCCCAGGGGTGAGTTGGGCCGAGATGCCTTCGGCCAAGTTCCATCCTTCGTCGATAGGGGAGAACGGCTCCGGGCCATACTTGCGTTGGGGCGTCAAGACACCCGGCCCGAGGGGCTTACCCCTCTGAATGATGGGGTCCTAATACTGGGGGCCTCCAGCGATCACATGATATGCGATGTGGAGGACGCCTCCCATGTGTCCCTGGGGGGGACCTTGCGGTTCAGGCCGAACTACGGGGCCATGCTCCAGGGGGCCACGTCTCCCTACGTTAGGAAGGAGTTCCTAGATGGGGCTGGTGGCCTTGAGGCCCCTTGATTCAAGCTGGAGGTAGGCTGGTTTGTTCATACCAAAGCTCAGGTGGCAAGACGTACTGGACATCTTCATAATCGCCTTCATAGTTTACAAGCTACTGATCCTGGTGGTGGGAACCAGGGCGGTGCAGTTGCTGAAGGGGCTGATGGTCCTTGGGTTGACCGCCGCCATGGCGAACCTGTTGGAGCTCAAGGCCCTCACGTGGTTGCTCTCCAGGCTCTTTCAGGCCATGTTGATAGCCATACCGATCCTTTTCCAGCCGGAGCTCCGTCGGGTCCTGGAGGAGCTTGGCAGGGGGCATCTGTGGAAGATGAGGAAGGGGCAGGAGCGGCTGGAGACCCTGGCGGAGGAAGTGTTGAGGGCCATCCTCTACCTGGCCAGCGAGAGGATAGGGGCCCTGCTGGTCCTTCAGCGGGAGACGGGACTCAAGGAGATATGGAGGTCCGCGGTTCCCATAAAGGCCCAACCCTCCCAGGAGCTGTTGGTGTCCCTCTTCTGGCCCGGGAACCCGCTCCACGATGGGGCGGTGATTTTGGACCGGGGAACGGTCATAGCCGCCTCCTGCTACCTTCCGTTGACGGAGAAGAGCGACCTGTCCCGCTGGTACGGGACCCGACACCGGGCGGCCCTGGGCGTCACGGAGATATCGGACGCCATAGCCATAGTGGTCTCCGAGGAGCGTGGGGAGGTATCCTTGGCGGTCAGCGGTAGGCTATCCAAGCCCCTCAAGGAGGATCAGTTGAGGAAGCTCCTCATACACTACTTCCGCGGCAAGGAGGAACCCAAGTCCTTCTTCGATCGCTTCCGGCAGAGCCTAAATGACGAGGAACTGGTGGTGGAGGATGAAGATTAAAACTGGAAGGGCCAAACAGTGGTTCTACTCCCGGCTGTCGATTCAGATCCTATCACTAATAATCGCCGTGGCGGTGTGGTTCTTCGTATCCTGGGATCACAGCTCAAAGGGGTATAGGACCATGAACCTGCCCATTAGGGTGGTGGGGGCAGGGGAGGCCCTTGTGGTGAGCCCCAGCGCTACCACCATTGAGGCCCGTCTCTTCGGCGACATGACGGTTCTTTCCCAACTGGACTCGGGGGCCCTGGACTGTGTCATCGACGTCTCCGGCCTTCCTCAGGGGAGCTACCAACTCACCCCCAGGATCGATCTGCCCAAGGGGGTGGACAGCGTGTCCTTCCGTCCCCAGTTCGTGGTAGTTCGGATATTGAAAAGATCGTCCAGGAGCCTTCCGGTGAGGATAGACTTCGGCAGGGACTTCCCGAACGGTTTAAACCTATCTACCGCTTCGGTGAACCCCAAACGGGTGTTGGTCACCGGCACCGATGAGGAGCTATCCGCGGTGGACTTCGCCCGGGTGGTGGTACCCTACGAGGATTTTGCATCTGGTAGGCGGATATTCCCGGTGGAGCTCATCTTCAAGGAGGGAATGAAGCCTGAGCGGGATCTTGAGGTATCCCCCCGGGAGGTCACTTTGGACCTAATGGCCAGCTCTGATAAAATGGTTCGTCGAGTGCCCGTCAAGGCATCGGTGGAAGGGATACCTGATTGGGGGCTTTCGGTGGAGTCCGTAAAGGTCCAGCCCGAGTCGGTCCTCTTAGCCGGGCCCGAGGAGGCGTTGGCCAAGGTGGGGGAGATCTCGTTGCCACCGGTGAACGTGGACGGCGCCACCGGCGACTTCTCATCTTGGGTGCCGGTGGACCCCCAGGTGGAGGGGGTGTCGGTCCTGGGGACCGGCTTGGTCCAGGTTCAGGTCCGGTTCAGCAAGAGGTCCTCCAAGAAGGTCCTGAAGGGGGTCCCGGTTAGTATAAGGGGGGCTGAACCCGGTAGGTCCTGGTCGGTCCACCCCGAAGTGGTGGATGTGACCTTGGACGTGGGGAACGCGGATCAGTCGACTCTGGATGGTCTACCCTCCGACCTGGTGGAGGCCTACGTGGACGCCAGCAACGTGGTGGCCAGCCGCATATCTCTGCCGGTGCTGGTGAAGGTGAAGAGGGATTCCATATCACTCTCCTCCGTGGACCCCCAGATGGTCCAACTGGTGGAGAAGAGATAGGTTTTTAGGAGTGATTGAATTGTCCGAGAGACGTTACTTCGGTACCGACGGTGTCAGAGACGTGGCCAACCGGGGGGCCATGACCCCCGAGATGGCCATGCGCCTTGGGATGGCCTACGTCAGGTTCCTCAAGGACAACGGAGTAAGTAGCCCCAGGGTGGTGGTGGGGAGGGACACCCGGATATCGGGGCAGATGCTAGAGCTGGCCCTCTCAGCGGGGGTCGCGTCCATGGGGGCTTCGGTGATCTCCTTGGGGGTGATGCCCACCCCGGGGGTGAGCTTCGCCCTGACGCAGGGGATGGGGGACGGTGGGGCGGTGGTCAGCGCGTCCCACAACCCGGCAGAGTACAACGGCATTAAGTTCTTCGGCACCGACGGCAGGAAGTTGCCGGATGAGCAAGAGGCCGCCATAGAGTCGTACCTGGAGGGGGATCTTGAGGACAGGCCAGTGGGGGTTGGCATGGGATCCTACCGGGAGGACGTCACCCTGGTGGAGGGCTACGCCAAGTGGTTGGTCTCCTGTTCAGGCGAGGCGAAGCCGCTAGGTAGGGGGGTCATCGATTGCGCCAACGGGGCCATCTGCCGGGTGGCCTCCAGGGTGTTCGACGGTTGGGACGTGACCTTCACCGGCAACGCCCCGGATGGGAACAACATAAACGACGGATGCGGGGTCATGCACATGGAGAACCTCTCCCGCCTCGTTCGGGAAAGGAAGGCCCGGTTCGGCGTGGCCTTTGACGGGGACGCGGACAGGACCCTCCTCTGCGACTCCAAGGGCAGGGTTATAGACGGGGATCTGATGCTATGGGTGCTGGCCCGCTGGCTTCGGGCCCGGGGACAGTTGGGATCCGGTGTGGTGGCCACCGTGATGAGCAACATGGTCCTGGAGGAGAAGCTGCGTCAGGAGGGGATAGCTCTCTTCCGTTGCCCCGTGGGTGACAGGTACGTCCTGGAGACCATGACGAGGGAGGGGGCCATGTTGGGTGGTGAGCAGTCGGGGCACGTGATCGTGTCCCCCTGGGTGGTAACCGGGGACGGGCTCTGCACCGCCCTCCTGTTCCTCCGGGCCTGCGTGGAGATGGGGGAGGACCTGGACTCCCTCTGCGATAGGTTCAAACCCTATCCCCAGAGGCTGATAAACATGAGGGTAAGGGACAAGGGGGAGGTGCTGGATTCCCCCTTGCTCAGGACCGCGGTGAGCTCCGCGGAGGAGATCCTCGGCTCCTTGGGCCGGGTGTTCGTGAGGCCCTCGGGCACCGAGCCACTGGTGAGGATCCTGTTGGAGGCCAGGGATGAGGCCCTCCTGGAGTCCTCCTCCCAGGTCTTCATGGGAGTGTTGGATAGGTTCCACGTCTCCGCCCACCGATGATCGAGGAGGAGGTTTCAGATGATGGGATGTTCTAGCGCTCCGTTGAGGCACTGCCTTTTCCCGGTTGCTGGTCTAGGTACCCGGTTCCTTCCCGCAACCAAGGAGACCCCCAAGGAGATGCTGCCTCTTATAGATCGACCCCTGATCCACTACGGGGTGGAGGAGGCGTGTGGCGCCGGGTGCAGGGACGTGGTGTTCGTGACCGGCAGGGGCAAGCGGTCCATCGAGGACTACTTCGACAGGTCCCCGGACCTGGAGGGGCTCCTTGAGACCAGGGGAAAGTTGGACCTGGCGGAGATGGTTAGGGGCATAAGCGAGATGGCCCGGTTCTCCTATGTCAGGCAGTCGGAGCCCCTGGGGCTAGGTCACGCGGTGCTCTGCGGAAGGACCTGTTGCAACGGGGATCACTTCGGCGTCATACTTCCCGACGACGTGATCCTCTCCCATGTCCCAGTCCTGGCTCAGCTGGACCAGGTCAGGCTCCGGTTCGGCGGCTCCGTGCTTGCCCTTGAGGAGGTTTCGGAGGAGGACACCTCCAGGTACGGCATCGTTGACGCGGAGGACCTGGGGGGAGGGGTTTTCAGGATAAGGGACCTGGTGGAGAAGCCGGATCCCAAGGATGCCCCCAGCAGGTTGGCCATAATGGGACGGTACGTGCTGTCCAGCCGGATCTTCGATCACTTGGAGCGGGTCTTACCCGGTTCCGGCGGAGAGATACAGCTGACCGACGGTCTGAAATCGCTCCTCTCGGAGGAGCCCATCTATGGGTACATCTATCAGGGAGAGCGACTTGACTGCGGTACCAAGGAGGGGTGGCTCAAGGCCACGGTCACCATGGCCCTGAGGGATCGGGGGTTGCGGGAGATAGTGATGGATGTCCTCCGATCGGAGGGGGTGATTTAAGGGCTTTCATAGGAGGGTGTATCTGATATACCAGCTGGCGGCCTTGGTTAAGCGCCTGATCCCCTTGCGGGGATGACGAGGTCGGGGTTGATCGATCCTTCGGCGGATACCCCGGGGTCCCGGGATGGGCCCTCAATCGCCGCCACAAAACCGGGGAGCGATTCCCGGCACAAAGGGCGGCGAAGTCCCGATGGTTTCTTGTGGTTGAGAAAGGAGAACGACTGCATGTGTGGCGTGGTCGGTTACGTGGGGCCCCGCAAGGTTGTTGGTGTGATCTTGGAGGGGCTTCGTCGGTTGGAGTACAGGGGATACGACTCGGCGGGCATGGCGGTTCACGATGGCTCCTCCATAAGGGTGGAGAAGGTGGTTGGCAAGGTATCGGACCTGGCGTCCCGGGTGGAGGGGATCAACCTGGATGGCACCCTTGGGGTTGGGCACACCCGATGGGCCACCCATGGCGGCGTAACCGGTGAGAACGCCCATCCCCACCGGGATCAGGACGGCAGGTTCGTCCTGGTTCACAACGGGATAGTGGAGAACTACCTGGACATAAGGGACCAGCTCGAGTCCCGGGGGGTGTCCTTCTATTCCCAGACGGACTCCGAGGTGGTGGTGAAGCTCCTGTCCCAGATATACGACGGGGACATGCTGAGATCCCTGACCGAGCTGGGAAGGCGTCTCGAGGGCTCCTACGCGCTGGTGATCCTCTCTAAGGATGACCCCGGCGGGTTCTACTGCGTCAGGAAGGGCTCCCCCCTGGTCCTCGGGCTTACGGAGGGGGAGGGGTTCTGTGCCTCCGACGTGCCTCCGTTGCTTCCTTACACCAAGGACGTGATATATCTGGAGGAGGGAGATATCGCGGAGGTCCGCCCCGGATCGGTTAGGATATGGGATAAGGACGGGCGGCCGGTGGAGAGGCCCGTCCATAGGATTGATTGGGACGTATCCATGGCGGAGAAGGACGGGTACCCCCACTACATGGCCAAGGAGATCCACGAGCAGGGCACGGTGCTCAGGAGCACCCTGAAGGGCAGGCTATCCGAGTCGGGGGTGGATCTGGGGGATGACGTTCACTGGGATGGGGATTTCCTTCGCTCCCTGAGGCGGATCAATCTGGTTGCCTGTGGGACCTCCTACTATGCCTGCCTGGTGGCTGAGCGGGTCCTGGAGCGGTGGACTTCGTTGGACGTTAAGGTGGACATAGCCTCCGAGTACCGGTACCGGGACGTCAAGATAGGTGCCGACACGCTGGCGGTGTTCGTATCCCAGTCGGGGGAGACGGCGGACACCCTGGCGGCCCAGCGGAAGGTGAGGTCCTTGGGTGGAAGGTGCCTGGGGATAACGAACGTAAGGGGGTCCACCCTTGCCAGGGAGGTCCACGATCTCCTGCTCCTCAAGGCGGGGCCGGAGATAGGGGTGGCGGCCACCAAGACCTTCATGGGGCAGCTGGGGGCCCTGTACCTCCTGGCCCTGAAGTTGGGCTGGGAGAGGGGGGACCTGAATCCAGTTGAGGCCAGCAGGCTGGCCTACGGGTTGCTAAAGCTACCCTATGAGGTGGAGAGGGTCCTTGAGAGGGATGGGGATGTCAAGGCGGCGGCGGAGAGGTTCTGCGGTTACGACGACTTCCTTTTCCTGGGTAGGGGCTTCTCCTATCCGATCGCCCTTGAGGGGGCCCTGAAGCTCAAGGAGATATCCTACGTCCACGCAGAGGCCTATGCGGCGGGGGAGATGAAGCACGGTCCCATAGCGCTGTTGGAGCCAAACGTTCCGGTTATGGTGGTGATCCCCAAGGACGGGCTCTACGAGAAGACCCTTCTAACGTGCAGGAGGCCAG
>Ga0209721_1000070_pt1 | contig 97427 bp, 113 predicted proteins | sample TshhotsprinmetaG_FD_184139 | JGI IMG/M metagenome (GOLD analysis project Ga0209721, IMG submission 184139) | Hot spring microbial communities from South Africa to study Microbial Dark Matter (Phase II) - Tshipise hot spring metaG (SPAdes)... | ecosystem: Environmental > Aquatic > Thermal...
TCTATGCCCATATAATTTGTTCTGCGGTATCGCTTGGTATCCCATCATATTGAACTGCCTCCTAACAAAAGTTCTTCTCTTTTGTTTGATTCGCAATTCTCTTGCCAACTCTTTTTATCCGATTTGGACAACAGCCTGTTTACTTTTCACTTTCTTCGGCTAAAGCCGATAATATAAACCCATAGCCAGCCTCGAGCTTCAATTAGAAAGTCAATAGTCAAGTCTGACCCCGTCTCTTTTACCGCCCTTTCGCTGAATTCGGATTACTAAAAAGATTGAATTTAAGATAAAAAATCCTGTATCCTGATTTTATGCCGATTTTTGTTATTCACGAGCATCACGCAAGGCATCTTCATTTCGACTTCCGTCTCGAAATGGAAGGGGTCTTAAAGTCATGGGCTGTGCCAAAGGGTCCATCTGCTGCACCTGCTCAAAAAAGGCTCGCTATTATGGTGGATGACCACCCTTTGGATTATGGCTCATTTGAAGGTGTTATCGAAGAAGGTCAATATGGTGCTGGTAGGGTTGTAATCTGGGATAAGGGGGATTACAAATTAATGAATGGCAGCATTAGCAAGGGCAAACTGGAGTTTTTTCTTTATGGCGAGAAGCTCAAGGGAGCATACGTTCTATTAAGATTAAAAGGCAAAGAGAAAGAGTGGCTTCTGATAAAAAAGAATGATGAGTTTGCAGAGCCTGATTTTAAACTTAAAACGATTTTATAAAATCCTTAAAATGGCATAGTGAATTGAATCCTCAAGCCTCCAAAAAAGAAAGCGTGACGGGAATGTTCAACAACATTGCCCGTTACTACGATTTCCTGAACCATTTTCTCTCTCTTAACAGGGATGTAATATGGCGCAGAAAAGCCATTGATGAGTTAGTCTCTGATAACCCCAAAGTTATTCTTGATGTGGCTACTGGAACGGCAGATCTTGCCATTGAAGCATCAAGGCTCAACCCCGACAAAATTATAGGAATTGACATCTCGGACAATATGCTCCAACTCGCAAAGGATAAAATCCAAAAAAGACAATTATCCCCGTTGATAGAAATTCAAAAGGGAGATTCTGAGAGCCTCCCCTTTCCTGATGAGTCATTCGACGCCGTTATTGTGGCATTCGGGGTCAGGAACTTTGAAGACCTTAATAAGGGGCTTGCAGAGATGTTTAGGGTGCTCAAGAAAAACGGTAGGGTGGTCATTTTAGAGTTTTCAAGACCCCGGAGTTTTCCTTTCAAGCAGATTTTCAGTATCTATTTCAATAATATCTTACCTTTTGCAGGCAAGATAATCTCACGAGATAATCACGCATACAGATACCTGCCCGATTCAGTAAGGGCATTTCCCGATGGCAAAGATTTTTTAAATCTGCTCAGCCATATTGGTTTCACATCTCTAATACAAAAACCTTTAAGTCTCGGAATATGCTCAATATATACAGGCATAAAGAAATGAAAATTAATAAGGACAATCTTGATAATTTGTTTATTTATCCCCCTATTTTTCAAGGGCTCAGCGTAAAAGGGTTCTTCACTACCAGAGCTTTAAATGGTGATTTGGCAAACCTTTCTCTACTTACAGGGTTGCCAATAACGAGTTTCTATCACCCAATCCAAAAACATACTGACAGAATATTAGTGCTTGCAGATAGCATGGATAGGAAGGTAGCTGATGCTGTCTTAACATCACGAAAAGATGTTATGGTCGGTGTAGATGTTGCTGACTGCCTGCCTATACTCCTCCATGACAGGAGGCTTAATGTAATAGGCGCGGTTCACGCTGGGTGGCGGGGGACGGCGAGTATGATATTAAGAAAGACCATCTCTAAAATGGTTGAAGTGTTTAAGTCATCGCCACACGATGTTTTAATTGCTATGGGTCCAGCTATAAGAGGCTGTTGTTACGAGGTGGGGGGAGAGGTAATTGAGGCTGTTGAAAAGGCAACGGGCAGTGGGAATTACTATGAACGGAGAGCGGAGAAATTCCTTCTCGATTTGCCGTCCGCAAATGTATATCAAGCCATCTCTGTTGGCATTCCAACGTCCAATATCTGGATTTCTAAATTATGCACATTCTGCCATCCCGACAAATTCTTCTCTTACCGATATGCTAAGGGAAAAACTGGCAGACAAAGCGGTTACATCGGGGCTTTAGAGTGTAAATAGGAAAAGAACTGTTGTATGTATCCATACATCTGTAAATAACCCCTTTCCCTCCAATCCATTTTTGCCCAAAAAAGAGATAGGAAGTACTGCTTTCAGATAAAAATCCTTCACCAGCCCTTCCTATCCCGAAGTCGGCGATAAAACCGTGAATCTGTTGATATGTCTGTGATTCGGAGAACCTGCAGGGTTAGTGGCAATCTCATCATAAAAACTGGGATTGCTTCGCTCCACTCACAATGACAGCCTTCTGTTGCCGTGGGATATCATATCCCTGTTTTTTTGCTGTGTGTTATAATTTTTATTATGTTTGATTTAGGTTTTCAGGAGCTTATTGTAATTTTTATTGTTGCCCTCCTTGTCTTTGGTCCTAAAAAATTGCCCGAGCTCGCCAGAACTTTAGGCAAAGGTGTTAGGGACATCCGGCAGGCGATGTCCAGCGTTAAAGAGCAGATTGATTCAGAAATCCGCGAAGTAAAAGACCCTATATCCTTTAAGAACGAGTTATATAAAGACAGCGACTTTTTGAAGGATGAGGTAAAAAAACTTGAGAAGGAAACAGAACACAAGCCTGAAGGAGAGGAAAAAAGAGAAAATCAAACAGCAGGATGCGACGAAGCAAAACTCTCCAGCTCAAAACCAAAAAATGGGGTGAGGTAAATGGAAGATGAAAAAATGCCCATTACAGACCACCTCGGGGAGCTCCGAAAGAGAATAATTATATCTCTTCTTGCTTTTTTAACCGCTTTTATTATTTCCTTTAGCTTTTCTGAAGAGCTCTTCAAATTTATAGTTTTTCCTTTAAAACATAATCTTGTCCTCTCCCTGAAAAATCCTTACCTCCAGTTCCTGCCAGATGACAAGCTGGAAGGCACAAAGCTCGTCTTCCTTGCTCCTGCCGAGGCGCTCTGGATGAGCATCAAGATTTCTGCTGTCACAGCCTTGATAATAGGGCTTCCGATTTTTTTACACCAGTTATGGAAATTTATATCCCCCGGTTTGCTCGAGCAAGAAAAGAAATATTTCATCCCCTTTATTTTTTCAGCATCAGCCCTTTTCCTTGTCGGAGCTTTTTTCTGTTTTTTCATAGTACTGCCTTTTGCTATAAGTTTCTTGCTTACTTACAAAGTTGGGGATATTCTCATGCCAATGCTTTCTGTGGGGATGTATGTTGACTTTTGCCTTAAATTTATACTTGCCTTCGGCTTAATCTTTGAACTTCCGATAGTAATAATTTTCCTTACAAAAATTGGTGTCGTGACCCCCCAGTTTCTCGCAAAAAACAGGAAATATGCTATATTAATGTCGTTTATACTTGCGGCGATTTTAACTCCAACACCCGACGCTTTCAACCAAATTTTAATGGCTTTTCCTATTATAGCTCTTTATGAAGTGGGAATCTGGCTCTCGAAGCTTTTTAAGAGAAAAGAGAGGACGGCGGAGTAAGATCTATGGGAGCTCAAAGCGGAAGGAATTTCAAGATTATAGCAAACGATGTAGCTGACGGTTTTATCACCATTAATCCCATATTTCTTAAATCTTTCAATGCCTCTGATATCAAGGCTTTGTATAAGGCTCTTGAACTGAGACAGAGTGAGGTGCGTGCCGAGCCCTTCCCCTATAATGACATACCAATGATACGGCAAAGGAACATGCGATTACAAAGGTTGTATTCCTCGCAGCTAATCATCAGAAATTATGCTCGGGAAAAGCAGATCCCCATATTTTGAGATAAAAATAATGAAATTAGCTATAATAGGACTCTCAAATTCAGGTAAGACGACAATTTTCAACGCCCTCACCGGCAAAAATATTCAGACTTCTCATTATCCCACTATGTCAGGGGAGCCCCACATGGGCATTGTCAGAGTGCCTGACCCGAGAATTGAAAAGCTCTCAGAATTCTTCAAACGTAAAAAACTTGTATATCCTACCATTGAATACATTGACTATATAGGTATCAATACTAAGGATACATCTCAGAATATAAAGATTTTCGAACTCATCAGGGATGCAAACGCTATTGTGCATGTGGTCAGAGCTTTCGAAGATGAATATGTTGGGCATCCCCTTGATGATATTAATCCCATAAGGGATATCAAAAATGTAGAAGCCGAAATTCTGTTTCAGGATTTGGAATTGGCAGAGAAAAGGCTTGAGAGGATGATTGAGGGGGCTAAAAAAGGCAAGAAGCCCGATGAAGGCGAGCGTCGTCTTATGCTCAAATGCAAGGAAGCCCTTGAAAAAGATACTCCCCTGAGAAAGTTATCTTTCAGCGTGGATGAAACAAAGGCTATGCGAACTTTTCAATTTGTCTCCACAAAACCTGAAATTGTCTTACTTAATATAGGCGAAAGAGATATCAATACTCCGAAGGCGGCAGAACTTCAAAAGTCCGCCTTACAATATTTCCGGGATAAAGGCATATCCGAGAGTGTTGCCGTAGTTTGCCTATGCGGAAAGATCGAGATGGAGCTTGCACAGTTACCTGCTGCAGACGCAAGAGCTTTCTTGGATGATATGGGAATACAGGAGCCGGCTCTTAATAAATTGATTCGTCTGAGCTACGAATTACTCGGTTTTATATCTTTTATAACCATAGGAGACGATGAGATAAAGGCATGGACAATTACAAAAGGAACGACCGCCCTGAAAGCTGCCGGCAAGGTTCATTCTGATATCGAAAGGGGATTCATCAGGGCTGAGGTTATAGGTTATGACGATTTTGTCTCCTGCGGCAATATATCTGTTGCAAGGGATAAAGGACTTCTCAGGCTTGAAGGCAAGACTTACGAAGTGAGAGATGGTGATATGATAAATTTCAGGTTTAATGTATGAGATCTTGAGCTATCGAAATTTTATGGTGATCCAATGTATTAATGAGGTTTCATAGTGCGATTGTGAGAGCAGCAACAAAAGGAGTAAGTTGAAATGAAAATTATCATTAAAAATGGTCATATTATTGATCCATCACAGGGTTTAGACGAGATAGGGGATGTCATAATAAAAGACGGAAAGATCGCTGAAATTATCATGGATAAGTCAGGAAAGAAGATGAAGGACCAAGACCCTTCAATGCAGGCCGTTGATGCTTCTGGCTTTTTTGTCATGCCAGGGTTTGTTGATATGCACTCACATTTGAGAGAACCGGGTTATGAGTATAAAGAGACAATAAAAACTGGAACCATTGCTGCTGTGAGGGGCGGCTTCACCTCTGTCTGCCCTATGCCTAATACCAATCCAGTCAATGACAATGTTTCAGTTACCAAGTATATTATCAAGAAAGCATTGGAGGAGGGGAGTTGCTCCGTTTTTCCAGTTGGTGCTATAACAAAGGATTCTCAAGGCAAGGAGCTTTCAGAAATAGGTCTTTTAAAAGAAGCAGGCTGCGTAGCCTTTTCTGATGACGGAAGACCAGTAGTAAATAGCCTGATTATGCGCCGTGCTCTGGAATATTCTAAAGCGTTTGGGGTCCCTATTATCACTCATCCTGAAGACCTAACTCTCTCAGATAATGGCGTAATGAATGAAGGGAGTCTCAGCACATTACTCGGGCTAAAAGGGATACCACCTGCTGCAGAAGAGGCGATGATAGCCCGGGATATAATCCTTGCAGAGATTACTGGTGGCATACTTCATGTCGCCCATGTCTCAACGGCTGGAGGCATAAAGCTCATTAAGGGGGCAAAGGAAAGGGGAATCAAGATAACTGCAGAAACATGCCCGCATTATTTTAGCGTCACAGAAGATGCCATAAACGGTTATAACACAAATGCAAAGGTGAACCCTCCATTGAGAACACAAAAAGATGTAGATGCCGTGATTCAAGGTTTGAAAGATGGCACCATAGATGTCATAGCAACTGACCATGCACCTCACCACAGGGACGAGAAAAACCGTGAGTTTGACAAGGCGCCTTTCGGTATTTCGGGTTTTGAGACTGCATTAGGGCTTAGCCTTAGACTCGTTCACAATGGTGTTCTTACATTATCTCAGCTTGTTGAAAAGATGTCGTTCATGCCAGCAAAAATCTTGAATTTGAGCAAAGGCACTCTGAAGATAGGGGCAGATGCCGATTTAGTATTAGTTGATATTAACAAGCAATGGACTGTTGACCCAGATAAATTTGCATCCCTCGGTAAAAATACACCTTTTACGGGGTGGATCCTGAAAGGTTTGGCTGTAGTTGCCATTCATAAAGGGCAAATTTTTGACCTTAGAATATAATTATCACCAAAAAGGCTCATTGAAAACTGGTTGACATGCTTTCCGAGCAAGGACTTGTCAAGGCACTAATGCTATTTTGGGGTGACAATGAATAAGGTTCAAGAATTCTTTTACCTTTCTCATCTTAATTGCCTATTGTAAAACCGATATCGACACTTTCCGATATGTAAAGTATATCAATGTCTCTCCGAAAAATAGCGGTAGAAAACTGTCATTGCGAGCCAGAGCGAAGCAATCTCGCCTTTTCTGATAAGATTGCCACGAACCCTACAGATTTTCGCAAGGACCTGTAAATCCATAGGCTTATTATTCTATCGATGATTTTCCTTTCCTTGTAGTGCTTGACAAAAAAACTCGCCGTAGGTAAAGGTATCTGAAAGTATCAAAAGGCAAGCATGAGAAATTGGATTTTTATGTGATACCATTGGCGTCCAAAATAATATCCCTCGGATTGCAAAGTATTTGAGAATTTATTTTGGATGGGTATGATGTGATACTAAAAAAATATCGGGAAAGAGAATCAATAAAACAACATTGGAGGCATTATGACAGATTCCCTTATATATGATGTAATTATAATTGGCGGAGGTCCAGCAGGCTTAAGCGCTGCACAGTATGCTGCGAGGGCTAAAATGAAAACAATCGTTATAGATAAATCACGAACAGCAGGAGCGCTTGCATATGCCAGTCTGATTGAAAACTATCCAGGACTTGAGAAGCCATTGCCCGGGCATGAACTTTTAAACATCTTCCGAAGGCAGGCAATAACTTTCGGCGCAGAATATATTGAGTCACAGGTTATTGGCGTATCATTAAGCGGTGATATAAAAGAAGTTTACACGATGGACAAGACCTTTCAGGGTAAGACAGTTATTATTGCTACAGGTTCGATGGGGAGAAAACCTACTATTAAGGGTGAGGCTGAATATCTTGGAAGGGGTGTAAGCTACTGCGCCACTTGTGATGCAGCCTTTTTCAAAGGCAGAAAGGTATGCGTTCTCGGCAACTCTGAAGAAGCCTTAAAAGAAGCTGCAGTGCTTACGAGATTTGCAGATATTGTATATCTTATATCACCTTCTCAGAAACTTAAGGTCAAATCAGATCATCCCGACCTGACAATTAAAAATCTTACTGTTCTTTTAGGTCAGACCGTAACATCAATAGAAGGTGAAGAGGTAGTTGAAAGGATTAGACTTAAAGATACATCTGGCAATGAATCTGCTATAGAACTTGACGGCGTTTTCGTTTATCTTTTTGGAAGCAAACCAATAATTGATTTTTTGCAAGGTTCTGTTGAAATTTCTGACAATGACTGCATAGCTACAAACAAAATGATGGAAAGCAATGTTGCAGGCGTTTTTGCTGCAGGTGATGTAACATGCACAGAAGTAAGGCAGGTAATAGTAGCAGCCGCTAATGGTTGCTTGGCAGCTTTGTCCGCTGAAAAATACGTCTTTCAGAAAAAACGGAGAAGATACGACTGGCATGGATAAAATAATGAAGAGTTACCGCAGAGAACTATGGTTCAATATCCCCACCCGGAGGGCGTTTATAAATATCACCCCTCAGGTTAATGAATGCCTGAAGGAAAGCGGCGTCAATGAAGGGCTTGTGCTTGTGAATGCCATGCACATTACCGCATCTGTTTTTATCAATGATGATGAATCAGGACTCCATCATGATTTCGATGTGTGGCTCGAAAAACTTGCTCCCCATGAGCCGGTAAAGCAATATCGTCACAATGTTGGCGAAGACAATGCTGATGCCCACCTTAAGCGCCAGATAATGGGCAGGGAGGTTGTTGTTGCGATTACCAATGGCAAGCTCGATTTAGGACCGTGGGAACAGGTGTTTTATGGAGAGTTTGACGGCAGAAGAAAAAAGAGGGTGCTGGTGAAGATAATAGGAGAGTAAAACATCTTTTTATTGTTTATAATCAAACAGGGGAATGATTGATGGCGAGAGCTGCTAAAGAAAAGAAGAATCAAAATGATGAGCCTTTAGAGAAGAAGCTCTGGAAGTCTGCGGACAAACTCAGGAAGAACATGGACGCGGCGGAATATAAGCACGTCGTTCTTGGCTTAATCTTCCTGAAATATATCTCGGATGCCTTTGAAGAGCTTTATCAAAAGCTGAAAGAAGGCAAAGGCGCTTATGAAGGCGCTGACCCTGAAGACAAGAACGAATATATTGCCGAGAAGGTTTTTTATTTACTCAGTAAGATGGAATTGGCTTCAAGGGGTTTAAATACATGCGTCAATAGATAATAGATACTCACTTAGCGAATACAGAAATGGAAGAGGGCTTTCGACGCTGTCTTTTGTCAAAATTTCAATATTGAATAATCTATGGAATTGATTCTGAAGCTATCGTCGCTATTGCAGTTGCCCATCAGCATAGGGAGCCTCGCTACTGGATCGATAGTTTGTATGACACAGCTAAGGAAGTGAACTGCGTCAATGAAGAGCAAAGGCTCATCGAGGCGAATAAAAAGCTGATTGAGATTTTTGAAGGCAAGAAGGCTAATTGGCGGGAATAAATATTTTGTGATACAGGGATAACGATGATAGATGATGAGCTAAAAAAGATGATTCTTGACTACATGGAAAAGGGGTTTCTGGACAATATCATTGATATGTTCAGGCATGACGAACAGCTTTACCCCCTTATTATAGACATGATTAAGGATGAGCGGATGAGGGTCAGGCTTGGAGGTGCGGCGTTGGTGGAAGAGCTTGTTAAAATATCCAGAGAACCTTTTATTGCTATTCTTCCTGCCATGTCTGAACTGCTGAAAGACTCTAACTCAATAGTCAGGGGTGATGCCGCCTATCTGCTTGGAGTAATAGGATTGGAGAAAGCCCTTCCTTCTCTAATTGAAGCCGGGGAAGATGAGGATGAAGATGTCAGGAGCATTGCCTTTGATGCCGCAAAACAGATACTAAAGGGTCCATAAGTGTGAAGACATTAATTATAAAATCCCTCCTACAACATAGAGGTTCTTTAGTCCCTCCATCATATCTTTGGCTATCTCTGGCTCTGTAATGTTATCCAAAATTGGCTTGTCGTATTCGTATATGAGGATTACTGCATTTTGAGCATATTGCTGCTTGCTCATCATTATTAAGTCTTCAGAACACCCTGTGACAACCTTAGCGCCTTAGCACTCTTCGGCTCTACGGCTAATCTCTTTTGATTAATCTTAAGTATCTTGATAATTCTATCATCTAATGATTTTCTCTTTTCCCATCTCCCTTCTGCCTTCAATGCTTTGACCTGCTGCCACTTATAAATGCTTATCACCCCTTTTATTTTCCACCTTTCTTTTTTGAAAAGGATATTATAAGTTTTTAGGGGGGCAATTTTAAATGCCGATATAGGGTCAATTCTATTTTACGAACGCCACATATATGTCCTCCTTCAGATTGATATTATTCAAGTCTTAATTTGGGGGGCAATAATTATATCCGCTTGGGGAAGATGCTTCCTTTATAATCATTCTGGGAGTAGCACCTTCTTTTAACTCAAGAAACCACAAATCAGACCTTGCTTCTGTTGACCACTTATTACTCCATCTTTCAAATATAATGGCGTTGCCTTTACATGCAAAGGCTGGCTTCGAACCTTCTGTGATGTATTTTTTAATCCCCTTTTTAATATCAATCATAAATATCTTGTCCGTGCCTTCTTCTGAGGTAGCAGGAGAGTAGCAAAGAACCTCTTTGCCATCAGGGGCAAATTGGGGTTTCCAATAAGGGGTAGGGTCGTTAAAGTCGGGAGGATATCTGAAAATGGTTTTACCTTTCAAATTAATGATGGAAAAACCACCTGATATATCGCTTCCGCTATGCTGAAAGGCTATAAGCTTACCATCAGGCGAGAGAGAGGGGTAACTGTAAACATAGCCTGCATCTAATAAGACATCTTTTGTTTTATGTATAGTTTGGATTTCCTTAGTTTTTATGTTTAAAACATTTATAGACATAGCTGCAAGGGTCATATCGGTGCCGCCTTTTTCCCTTACCTTGACATCGGATAAACCCACAAAAACAATCTTCTCGCCATCAAATGAGAATGCTGGATATTCAGCACCGCTCAAGCCCTTCAGGCTGAGTTCCGTTGGTCTTCAACACTGAGATGTCATAGTAAAAACCCTTCCAAAACCTGTAAGGCTATCATGGCCTGATGTAAAGGCTATAGAATTATCAATGGGAGATATGGCGAGATTTCGGTTATTTTTAGAATAGGTGAGTTGTTTCTCCTTTAGGTTGACTACACCTGTTATCCAGACATTGTCATTTCGTATAAAAATGAGTGAATGGTTTTCATTACCTGAAACATCGGAAGCCATCAAAATACACAAAGAAAAGATAAATAAAGGGATGAAAAAAAACGTGAATCTTTCAAAAGCTCTGGGAGAGGCTATTTTCTCTCCCAGATTATTAAAGAAATCTTTACTTGGAGATAAATACTTTGTGTTTCTCAAGGATCTTCCTGAACTCAGGATGCCTTCTGACGTTATTTAAATCCAAGTCAGTCCTGAGTGCGTCATAGTCATTGAAGCCAAGTTCAAGACACCTATCCAGAGAGTCAAGCGACCTGTCGAGCTGATTTTGTAGTGAATAAAGGGCTACAAAATTGTAATGAAGCGTAGCGTTTTTAGGATTAATCCTCACTCCTTCTTTGAGGTCATCCATCGCCTTATTAAATTTCTTTTGCTGCATGTAGGCTACCGCCCTGTTTGAATAAGCAACATCATAATTTGGGAATTTTTGTATCGCCAGTGTAAATTCCTTTATTGCATTGTCCCAATCCTTGCCTCTCATATAATTAATGCCTTGCTGCATGTTGAGCTTTGCCTCTGTTGGTATTTCGGCTTGTGCGACTGGATCTGTGCTGCCTTTGCCAAGCTGCGCTGGCGGAGGGGCTCCAGTTGGAGAAGATGGAGGAGTGGCTGGTTGTGAAGCTTGCTGTTGAGGAGCAGGTGGAGGTGGTGGTGGGGCTTCTTGTTTTGGCTGTGGTTTATCGCAGCCTGATAATATTAAGGAAAAAACAAAGACTACAGCAACAAAAACAATAATTGAGCTTTTAAATCTCTTCATTAAAATCCTCCATTTATTTTGGTTATTTTGCTTATAGACGCATATCCCACTCAGGATTTGTTGCCATAACCTGAGGATTCTGTTCTATATCCCTTCCCTTCTCCTGCTTTACCCTTTGTGAGACAAGGGGTTTGGAATAGTAAAAGGCGTTTTTCAGAGAACCATTATGCCTCTTGAGCCCGTCCAGAAAATAATAAGTAAATATGCTGTTGTTAAGTTTATCAGATTCCCAGGACTGCTCGCCTGCTCCGCTTGCGCCAATTAGAACCTTGCCCCATCCTTCACTTTGCTGCCCTTTAGCCTTAGCAGTTCCAGTCTTTTTAGCTGGGGCATCCTCTATTACTATGTCCTTTGAGCCAAGAAGTCTTTTGCCATAATCGTTTGAGATTCCATACCCCTCATCATCACCAGCACCAAGGGATTTGCCGCCGGGAGGCAGAAAGCCTGGAACGCTCCGATATGCGCCGTTGCTATAACATGCATCAAGAATCATCACCAATCTTTTAGCTCTCAAATTTTCAACAAAATCCCTTAACATCTGCTCGCTCACAGCGGTATGCCATACATTCTCTCTTGGCATTACCTCTGTATCATAAGCAACTATAAAAACACCGCCGTATTTATCAGGCGGTGTGCCGTGGCTGCTGAGATAAATAACGACGAGATCATCTTCCAGTGCAAGATTTTTTATTTTATCAAGGGCGTTCGCTATATTGGCTCTCGTGGCATTATGATCTGTCAGGAAAGTAATGTTTTCCTGTCTGAATCCGCCAAGTCCTGGATTGGTTAGAAACTGATGGAAGCTTATAGCATCCCTTACGGCAAATTGGAGAGGGTCAATGCCTCTGGGATTTGCAGAGGTTCTGCCATACTTGAAATTGCCTATCCCAACAACAAGGGCATATTTATTCTTAATCGGACCTGGGGGTATGTCGCCCCTTATAGTAGGCTTGAGAACCTTTGCACGTTCAAAAAGACCCCCAAGCCTTTTTTCCCATTCTTTTACTTTGATGTTTTCAGGGGTGACAGGAGATACCCATCTAACTCCAACAACGGTCTGAGCTAAAGAGAAAGCCCTGTCAACTTCCCGCTCATCATTGTAATCGCCTTTCAGTTCAAGACGCCTAAACCTATCAATGACAACAAAACCATTATATATACCATTTTCCCTTAAAAGCTTATTAGTCTGAAGAACGTGATTGTTATCAACAGGAGATTGTCTGCTATCAACTGCCATAAACCCTAAGGCAAATAAAAAAACTAAAACCAGAAAAGATAAAATGCACAACTTCCATACACGCATATTCACTCCTGCAACCTTACATTAATGCCCGATACCCAACCTTCAATCCCATTGTCAAGTCTGATTTTATACCATGTATCATTTGGAGCGCCTGTCTTTTGCAAGAATTCATATACTTCACCCTGCTTAAGTGTTGCGAGTATTTGAGATTTATTAGACGGGGCATTACGGAGACTTAGTGTTTTAGATGTGATAGTAATCGTGGCAACCTTTCCGGCTGTTGTAGCCTTACCCCCCTTTTGATCTGCAGCATATGCTGTTTGAATAGTTTGCAGTTTATTTTCTGGCCCCATGGCAAGTCCTTGCTTTACAATCAGTTCACGAGAAATCTTATCCCTTTTGCCATTTGCCTCAACTGTAAGTGTAATTCTATAAGTGCCTTCTGGGACATCATTGGGCATATCAAAACTTCCCTCAGCCCTCCTTGTGCCCAGAGCAGAAGTAATTTCTTGAGGCACAGAACCGAGTTCTTTCCACTGTCTTTCAGAAGGGTCGTAATAATGAACTGTCCTTGTTTCAGTTACCTTTGCTTCCATAGTTCCTTCAGGGGCCATTACATAATAGGAGTCATTCAAACGCACCTTGCCCCCAGGGGCAACGCCGTCAGGGTCAATGTAGAAGTTCTATATCTTGGTTACATATCCCTGAGCAGGATTATAGCCAATCCTTTGAGCAGTTTCCTGAGCACCGGCAACAGGATAGCTGTTCAGATCAGAAAACATAGCGAGGCATTTTCCATAGGCTATAGCAAAGGCAAGCGCACCGCCTGCGGCTGCGCCGAGAAGTGCCTTTTCAGTTCTATCTCTGCCTCCTAATAAAAGGCCTATTGCTGCTCCGCCTATTGCACCCATAGCAGTATATCTTGCGATGCAGGATTTTTGGGCATCTTCTCTTTGCTCAGGCGTCAGAGCTGTCCCAGGGGGAGGAAGAGGCCCGCATGAACTTATGAAAAATACAATTATTAAAAAGAGAGAGAAAATTCGCAGTAGTAGATTTTTCATAAGTTATTCTTTTATCTGTGCTGTAATTTTATTACAAGAGAGAGCGCCCCCCGCCGCTTAAAGCTGAAACGGGTACTACTCCATAGTTTGTCCCCTGAGAAGATTCTACAACAATATCTTTTGCGCCAGTTTTGGCCGGTTGCCAATTATTATTTGGAGAAACAACGGCAAAAGTTGAGCCCATTTTATCGTCCACTACAATATCTTTTGAACCTGGAATTTTTTTTGCTCCCTCAATCGACGATGCAATCATGTTAAAGTCAGGCTGTGATGTAGGTATATTGCCCCCCTGAGGGTGGTTGTGTTGATGGTGGGCTATATTGACTGCCTCCTGCTGTAACATTCCCCCCTATTGTCCCTGAAGGCATTGTAGGATCTGTCAACATAATAACCAATGTCTCAGTCCCGGGTGCACCGACGAATCTGAAGTTTGAGCCTCTCGGTATCTGCTGTGCTGTAAAGGCTTCAACATAGTCATTATAAAGAACATTGGTGTTTCCTGTAGGCCCGATGTTTAAAATTTGGAGATTTCCCGACCTATTAGTCATCACTCTCATAATCATTCTTTCGCCCGATTTAAAAACGCGGTTCTTTGACACCTTCTTAATCTGTCCATCATCAGTAAGAAGCAAAAGCTCATACGAAATGCCAATATATTTCTCCTTCTGAGCAGGAGCAGCAGGCGTCTTTTGCGTAGGGGCAGTTGCAATACCTACGGCAGGTCCCTCGCCGCTGTCAAATAACGCCTTAGCGCCTTTGGGAGCGGCTTCGGACATGGCTGAGACGCTAAAAACCAGCGCAAAAATTACAACTAAAAACCCAATTCTTTTAAACATAATTTCCCCCTAAAGTGATTTTTCTCTCGTGAAATAAACAGCATTTTGATTAATAATATAAAAATGTTATACAATGTCAAATTAAAATCCTAAAAATTGAAATAGCAAATATTTATTTCTGGATGCAATAAAACGGGAGCATAATATCGCCCTGATTTGCACGCATTCATTTCGACGCCTTATGGATGACCAGAATATTGCTGGAATCTCCGTAACTGGTCAGTATTGTGCATTGCGCAAGAAATATGCCGATTCTCAATTTTCGCTTTTATAGTTCCAAAGTTTTTTAGTAAAATGAAAAAATCTCGTGACTTTACTAAAGTTACAATAATTATTTTTCAGAAAAATCCTCAAAAATATTATTTATTTCCAGAACTTTGCATTCGGATTAGCCACTTTTTAAAACTTTATAATGTACCATCATAAACAAATCTATGGCATAATATACAGAGTTACAATAACTTTATGCGTCCCAGAGCTATTTTTAAGGAGGACTAATGATACACGGCACAACTGTCTTATGCGTAAAAAGAGACAACAAGGTAGCTATTGCCTGTGACGGGCAGGTGACTCTTGGCAACACAGTCTTGAAACAGAACGCCCGAAAGATACGAAAAATGTATAATAATAAAATATTAGCCGGTTTTGCCGGCGCAACTGCTGATGCCTTCACCCTTTTTGAGCGATTCGAGTCGAAACTGGATGCCTATAAGGGAAACATAAAACGGGCTGCTGTTGAGCTTGCAAAGGACTGGCGGACTGATAAAGTCTTGAGAAGGCTTGAGGCTCTTCTAATAGTAGCCGATCTTGAAAACATGTTCATTCTCTCAGGCACCGGAGATATCATTGAACCCGAAGGAGGCATTGCTGCAATTGGCTCAGGCGGACCTTACGCACAGGCTGCATCAAGGGCTTTATATGAGAACACGAGCTTAAGCGCTCAAGAAATAGTCTCAAAGGCAATGGAAATAACAGCCGATATCTGTATTTATACAAATAAAAATATCATCATAGAGGAACTGAATGGATAACCTTATACCCAAAAAAATTGTTGCGGAGCTTGATAAATATATAATAGGTCAAGACAAGGCTAAAAAAGCGGTAGCAATTGCGCTCAGAAACAGATGGAGAAGGCAAAGGATTTCCTCGGATCTCAAAGACGAGGTGCTGCCAAAGAATATCATCATGATCGGACCAACAGGGGTTGGCAAAACTGAAATCGCAAGAAGACTGGCAAAACTTGCCAATGCACCTTTTTTAAAGGTTGAGGCTTCTAAATTCACTGAAGTCGGGTATGTAGGCAGAGATGTCGAGTCAATGATACGAGACTTGACAGAGATTTCTATGAATATGGTCAAGGCTGAACACATGGAAAAGGTCTATGAAAAGGCTAAAAGCCTTGCAGAGGAAAAGATACTTGACATACTTCTGCCTCCTCCAAGAAATGCGAGGGGCGCCGTAGTTGATGAAGCCGAAAAGGAGCATTACAAGAACACGAAGGAAAAGCTGAAAAATCAGCTAAATGATGGGAAGCTAAACTCCCGATATGTCGAGATTGAGATCAAGGAAAAGATAATACCCTTTGGGGTTGTATCCAATGTCGGGCTTGATGAACTCGAGATGAACCTTAAAGAGATGCTTGGCAGCTTTATGCCTGAAAAATCCAAAAGAAAGAAAGTAAAGATTCCAGACGCCCTTTCAATCCTTACCCAGGAGGAAGCCAACAAACTCATAGATATGGAGATAGTCAAAAAAGAGGCGATAGAAAGAACTGAGCAGACAGGTATTGTATTCATTGATGAAATCGATAAAGTTGCGAGCAGGTCGCATGGCTATGGCCCTGATGTTTCAAGGGAAGGCGTCCAGAGAGACCTGCTCCCTATTGTTGAAGGTTCTACAGTCTCAACAAAACACGGGACCGTTAAGACAGACCACATACTTTTTATTGCAGCAGGTGCATTTCATATGGCAAAGCCATCCGACCTGATACCTGAATTGCAGGGCAGATTTCCTATAAGGGTAGAGTTAGAGTCTCTCGGCAAAAATGAATTCATAAGAATACTCACAGAGCCTCACAACGCCCTGATTAAACAGTATATTGCCCTGCTCGAAACCGAGAATATTTCGATTGACTTCACAGAAGAAGCCATACACGACCTTGCCGATGTGGCTGCGACAGTAAACGACAAAACAGAGAATATCGGCGCCAGAAGACTGCATACCGTGATGGAAAGACTGCTTCAGGATCTCCTGTTCGAGGCACCCGATGTCAAGGAAAGAAAGATTACCATAGACAGCAAATATGTTTCAGAAAAGCTCGGTGATATCGTGAGAGATCAGGATTTGAGCAGATATATATTGTGAAAGTTTGAAAGGGGAAGATAGTGAGAGGATTTTTCTGTCACGAACTTAAAACTTGGAAACTTTTGTTTTAAGATGATTTAGAAACAAATTATATGTAGGAGGCAGAGACCTCATATTATGAACTACAAAATAAAACTGCCTGTTCATACGCATGTTTTTGAGCTGTACCTCGAGAAGCATTTTATGCCTTAATTCATCAGCCGCTGCCAGTCTTGATATGACTGAAAACCCCATGCCCGCCTTAACTGCCTGCTTGACTGCATCCGTGGAACCGAAAATGCCCACAATATGAAAATCATCGAAGCTGAATCCCTTCCTATTAAGAATCTTTTCAAACTCTATCCTCGTTCCAGAACCTTCTTCCCTGATAACCATTGGGTATTTCAACAATTCATTAATGGTCATATCTTTTCTCTGTATCAAAGATGGAGATGAAACAATAATCAACTCATCTTCCATCATAAATTGATAGTCAAGTTTCTCATTGTAGATTTTTGAACCAACTATCCCGAAGAGCAGTTCGTGTTCTAAAATCTTTCTAACTATTTCCTTTGAGTCTGAAATCGCTACCTGATATTTTATCAATGGATAGTGGCTCTTGAAATCTGTCATCAGCCGGGGAAGCACGTAAGTCCCTGGTATGGTGCTTGCGCCGATAATGAGTTCACCTGTTACTTCCTTCTTTAAACTATGAATCAAATCCTTGAGGTTATCAGCTTTTTCGATAATCTCAGCCGCATGAAGACACAACAGTTCAGCTTCTCTTGTAGGAATAATTGACCTGCCAAGCCTATCAAAGAGCTTACAGTTTAGTTCGTCTTCAAGAATTCTAATATGGTCGCTTATCGTGGGCTGAGTAAGATGAAGTTCCTCAGATGCCTTTGAGAAGCTTTTATTTTTGAAAACAGAAGTAAAAACCTTCAGACGATGTATATCCAATATTATTTAAACCTTACCTAAGAGGAGTTCCCAAAATAACTTCAAAACAGATATAGAACCTTTTTCTGACAACGGGAATAGTTTTTCGCTCATTCTCGGAAGGCGTCCTTGCCTTCCTCCGAGGTCACCATCACACATCACAATCGTGGCGAATCTTTTTTAATGGTTAAAGCTGCTCAAAGCCATTCCCATTGTCAAATTAGTTATTTCCAATGTTTACTCTATCTCCGATTTTGGACAAATAAGCTCTCCATACAATCGTAGTATTTTTTTAAGGAATTATTATTTAATTCAAGCTTCCTCATTCTTAAATCTTGCCATAAACTTAGCTTCATACATAGAGTTCTTGGCTTGAGCAATCAATTCTTCCAGAGACACCGGTTCATTGGGGTCATAAACAGCAACCCCTGTGGTAAAGGACAATTTGTATATTTTATTGGTTTGAGCGTTAAACACATCAGATTTTTTATTCAACCTATCAATTATATTGCTTGAATCAGCTTTTCCTGTCTGCATAGCTGAGACTATGAATTCATCACCTCCATATCGGGCAATGATGTCAGTCTCCCTGAAAGTGCTTCTCAATATCGTCGCCGCTCCCCTTAGTGCGTGATCCCCCTCAAGGTGTCCAAAGATTTCATTGATAAATTTCATTCCATTCAGATTCATAAATAAAATCAACACACGATAAGAAAGACGATTTGAAGTGCCGATTAGCTGTTCAGTAAGAGTCATGAAACCCTTTCTATTGTAAAGCCCAGTAAGGTCATCAGTGATAGACAGATTCCTTAATAACTGCTCCATTCTTAGCTTTTCAGAAATATCCCTTACTATATGAACGGAATACAAAAAATTTCTGCTTGAATCATAACAGGGAATAACAGTAACTTTTAGATATTTTTTCAGAGTTTCTTCGTAATAATCAGAAGAGTGTGGCTGTCCGTCACTTAAAAGTGCCCTGTGCGGACAGAAGGAAGGCGGGGCTTTTGTGCGATGAAATAATTGGTAACAATACCTTCCGACTGCATCACCAGCCTTAATTCCAAGACTTTTTGCCATAGCCCGGTTAATTCTTTTCAACTTGTAATCCTTGTCTATTATCGCTATTAAATCAGGCACTGAATCAAATGTCAACTGCCATTCATCTTGTGAGTATAAATCGCCTTCAAGAAAATTTTTTCATCAATGTCAGAAAGGTATTTGCTTGTTACATCATCTATAATAGTTATTGTGCCTGATATTTTGTCCCAATCAATAAGGGGTGCAATTAAGATATTCTGCTGCATATACTTATAATCTTCAAAGCGAGAAGGTAGTCGAATTAAATACTCAATAGATTGACAGGAGAGAACAGACATCTGCCCCTGAATAGCCTGATTATAATGATCATATAACTTGCGGCTGACTATTTCGGGATAGCCATCAAACAGATGCTTGTCTATGAAATCTTGGGTGGTTAACTGAGAACGGCTTCGGAGCCATTTGTTCATGCTCTTAATATTTAAGTTTTTGTCGGTTACAAAAACGCCCAACGAGGGAGATTGCCTTAACCAATTGAGCATGTCCTCAGTTAAAAAATAAGGGGATTCCATTTCTAATCCGAACTTTTTTAAATTTTCCTTGAGGTGCATCAAAATCCGATGAAATTCATCGACCTGCACCTAATTGCCGATCAGGTTTCAGATGCTCTTTATTTTAATTGTAAATACATTTTTTTACAACACAAAATAGATAACCAAAAAAAGAGATAGAACTCTTCCAAAAATCCCCTCCCCCTTGATGGAGGGCATGAGAATCACTTGCAAATATTATAGATTCAAGTAATTAATAGACAATTTCTATGGCTATGTAAAATTTGATTGATAATAACTATTGGAATTACATCTCTCAAGCTATTTAAAATATTTTGTTGCTAAGTTTTTTTATAAATATTTTTTATCGGATAGGATAAATGACAATAGATGCGAGAGGCATAGGCTGTCCAAAGCCTGTCATCATGGCTGAGGAGGCATTGAATAAGATTAGCGAGGGCTTTGTAAATATCCTTGTTGACAACGAAGCATCTGTCGGCAATCTTACAAGATTTGCTAAAAAAAAGGGCTTTTATGTTGACTCTGTGAAAGAAAATAAACATTGGAAGGTCAAAATAGCAAAAGGCTATGCCTGCGAACCAACCACAGAAGATTTGCCTGCCGCTGCGGAGGAAGCACTCTCAAAAGACATGCTTCTCATTATAGGAACTGACACAATGGGGAGAGATGAGGAGCTGGGCAAGATTTTAATGAAGGCGTTTTTTGAGACTATGAAGGTTACAAAGCAATTGCCTCATACAATTTTTTTCCTCAATACAGGCGTTAGATTAACCACTCTTAATGAAGAAATTCTCCCTGTCTTAAAAGACCTCGAGGCTATGGGCGTTGAGATTTTTTCCTGCGGGACGTGCCTTAAACATTACAACCTTGAATCTGAGCTTAAGGTTGGCTTCAGAGGCACAACAAATCATATAGTTGAAGGTTTGGTTGACTTCAAAAAAACGGTTTGGATAGGTTGATTATAAAGATTTTATGAATTTTAAAGGAACTATTAAAAAAGCCTTTTCATCTACAAAGATTTACTTTATCTTGAGGTTAATTATAGGCGGACTCTTTGCATATGCCGGGATATTAAAGATATCCGACCCAAAAGCATTCGCAAAGGTTATCTCGCAGTATAATCTCGTCCCTGAACAATTCCTCATAATCGTAGCGATTGGCTTGCCTATTGTAGAGATAATAGCAGGCGCAGGACTTATTTTTGACATCAAAGGCAGCCTTACGGCCATAACTGCCATGATAGTTATGTTTATAGCAATTTTATGGTATGGGATACTGAACAATCTTGACATTGACTGCGGCTGCTTCTCATTAGAGGAGCAGAAAACTCACAACTCGCTCAAGGAAGCATTTTACAGGGACTGGGCTATGCTGGCAGGTGTCGTTTATATGTATAGTTATCGTTTTATTACGAGGGAACCGAAATTTCAAAAAATAATTTAAAGATTGCCGTTTTACGGTAAAAATACCAATTTTGGGGGGAAATGTATTATGCATTTAAGAAAGCTGGTTGTATATTTATTAACATTGGTTTTTGTATTAGGGTTGGCGGCAAGTGCTATGGCTTTTGGGGTCAAGGAACTTGAGAATGAAAAGATTGCTGTCAATTTTGCCAGAGAGGTAGAGCGCGGCGGATATAAAATCGTCTCAACTTCCGAACTAAAAGGGTGGATTGACGCAAAGAAAGATATGCTCCTTATAGACACTATGCCCTATGAAGCAAGCTATAAAAAAGAGCATATTCCTGGGGCAAAACAGATGGAATTCCCGATTCCAGAGATGACATCAATTGATGACAAGACAAAGGCAGAATTAGAAAAGTTGCTTGGCGCCGATAAAAACCGCCTGATAGTATTTTACTGCGGATTCACAACTTGCACCCGCAGCCATAATGGAGCAATGTGGGCAGTTAAATCGGGCTATAAGAATGTTTATAGACATCCCGGCGGCATAAAAGGATGGAAAGAAGCTGATTATCCTATTGGAAAGGTTAAGTAAATATGAAATACGGCGCCAGAAATGCTCTAACTGCAAAGGTAAAATCGGTAAAGAAGGGGGATGTGATGTCTCTCGTTAAGTATGAGATAGCCGTTCCTGCAGAAATGGCATCTGTGCTTACGACAGAATCATGTGAAGACCTTGACCTTAAACCGGGCGATTCAGTGAAGCTCGTTATCAAGGCTATTCATGTTTTGCCCGTAAAGGAATAGTTTTCAATTATTGGGGCGAGAGGTTCAGATGAATTCTCGCCCCGTTTACATTTTACGTCTCTTAATAGGTTTTTGATTCCATTCTCACTATCATAAGCTGTCTGTGCCTGTTGTTGCACATAGGCTGAGCAATCAGTCATAACATTTGTTATCCGATTTCTGAGAAGGTGGGCGCCGAATTGTCCTTTATATAAAGACCATGTTTTGTTTGGAGGAATTATGAGGATTAAGATTTGGGCATCATTCCTGATTATTTGTCTTTTTATTTCCATGTCTGCATTTAACGTATCAGCAGATAATTTTAAGAAAATTACTACTGATGAACTAAAGGCAATGATGGACGGCAAAAAAGAGGGTTTTTTATTGATAGATACAAGGTCTAAAGAAGAGTTCGAAGAGGCTCATATAATCAGCGCAGTGAACATACCTGAAAAATCTTTTGAAAAAATTGCCTCTGATTTGATAAAGGACAAAAACACTCTGCTAATCATGTATTGTAGCGGTGTAAAGTGCGGGAAAAGCAAGCGCACTGCAAAAATTGCACAGACAATGGGATATTTAAACCTTGCTATTTATGACGATGGCTTTCCAGTATGGGAAGAGCGCGGATTCAAGATAGTGCCTGGTAAAAGCTACGAGGCAAAGATTGAAACTACGAAGGTAAAACCAGACGATTTAAAGAAGATGATCGACTCAGGCATCAAGGACTATGTCTTGATTGACGCCAGAGATGAATCCGAGTTCAAGGAAGGTCATATCCCTACTGCTGTCAATATCCCCGCAAATATTATAGCCTCAAAACAGGATATCCTGCCTAAGGAGAAAAAAATAATCGTCTATTGCAACGCAGGCAGCAGGAGCTATATGGCATACAGAAAACTAATGAGGATGGAGTATAAGAATCTTTATCAAACTCTATTTGCAGACTGGCAAGCTGCTAAATTGCCTGTGGCAAAAGGAAATTATTAAGACACAGGGCAGTGTGGGATGAATCTTAAAAACAATGTCTTAACGCGCAGAACCTTTATAAAGGCGGTTGGAGCCAGCGCCGCTGTCCTGCTCTTGCAGCCTTTATTTGGCTCTTTCTTATGCGAGGCATCAGTTTATCCTGACAAGAATAATCCTGTGCTTTTTGATAAACATAAAAAAGCTGTCCTCATTTACACTGAAAGCAACCTCAAAAATCTCCAAAAGAAAAATCCGCACTGGGGGATAGTCTTTAAGGACGGCAGGCTTGTTGATAAAGCTATATTTACATCTTACTGCAGTCCTGCTGAATTTCACGATGCCCTGACAGCAATAGGAGCTAAGGCTGGCAACAATCTTACTGAAAAAAGCACTGGAGAATCCATTAAGGGAGACTTACTCGAAGTAACTGCCCACTGGGAAACTTCTGGAGGACACTATAAGTTGAGAGAAGTTTTAGAGGATTCGTCCAATAAAGGCTTTACAATAAGATTCGGCGGGAATAAAAGCGCTGCTTTAAAGGAACAAACTGGTTGCATAATGTGTCTTGAGAGCTGCTGGATAGGCATAACGAGTAATTCTGAATATCCTTTAATAGGCAGTTTTCAGCGCTTTATTTCGCCTAACTCGTGGTTTAAGGGTAATCTTTCGATTTTACCACCTATCGATGGTCAGCCAGTAATCTTCCAATACAAACTCGTATAGATCTGCCCAATGAATTTAAGCGTTATTATTCCAGTTTATAATGAAGGCTTAAATATAAAAAGGTGTTTGGAGTCAATTAAAAGGCTTCAACCCTTAGAAATAATCGTTGCTGACGGCGGCAGCAGCGACGATACATGTATATTGGCAGAAGAGGCTGGCGCCAAGATTGTTCATTCACCTAAAGGCAGGGGAACTCAATTAAATGCAGCAGCCTTGAGGGCTAAAGGTGATATCTTGTGGTTCATCCATGCAGATGCCTGCCTGCCAGAAGATCTTAACCCTGATTATCTACAATCAACAATACATAATGGTTATGCAGGAGGCTTTTTTAGGCTTAGATTTAACGATAATTCGCCTTCTTTAAGAGTTGTTGAATTTTTTGCTAACCTGCGGTCTAGGTTATTTCATTTGCCTTATGGCGACCAGGCAATCTTTGTTAAGAGGGATATCTTCGAGAAAGCAGGAGGTTTTAGAAAGTATCCCTTTTTGGAGGATTTGGATTTTATCTTAAGATTAAAAAAGGCATATAGGCTCAAATACATACCTGTAAGCATAACAGTATCAGCCCGCAGGCTGAAAAAGGGCTATTTTCTTTCTCCCATATTTGTGAGCTTGAGAAATGTATTTATTGCAGCACTTTTTATGTTAGGCGTCAAGCCAGATAAACTTATTTTCTTATATAAGTAAGGAAATATTTATCTTTTCATAACTTTATGAACTCAAAGGCATCAGATAAAACTAATGGAACTTCAATCGAGCAATTCCTCGATGAATGCCAGTCCTGCGGCGCCTGCGCAGAAATATGTCCTTTTTTGCAGGATTATGGAACTCCTGATAAAATAATTAAAGAGACACCAGAAAATTCTTTCTTGTGTACTAATTGTTCAGCCTGTTCTCTGGTATGTCCGCAGGGGCTTGAACCCTCTAACGCTATTTTTAATCTCAAGACCCAATTAATACGAAGCGGAAATATCCCTGCGAAGATTTCAGAGGCTCTCGCATCTGCTAATGGATTCGCAGAGAGAGGGCATAAGTTCCCATTCTCATATTATTCAAAGCATGAGACAGTATTCTGGCCCGGGTGCGGACTCTCCGGAATTAATCCGACACTTGTTAGTAAAACCGTTAGGCTTTTATCAAAACAGCTTAATAAAAAGATTGGGATTGGCCTTGATTGCTGTTTTGACCCCGTTTATCAAATAGGCGATATAGACACCCATCGGGAGGCTATTAAAAGAATTGAAAAGAGACTTATGCATAATAAAATAGAACATATAATAACAGGCTGTCTGAATTGCCAGAAAATCCTTTCTAAATATTTATCCAACATAAAAGTTCAGCATTACCTTGAAATTCTATCTCCAGAAAATGCTGAAAAAGATCTTGAATTTGGTGGTTATCTACACCATCCATGTCCTTCATATAAATTTGACAGTTTCACAGATAAGGCTTCAGCGATAGTTTATGGCAGCGGCAAAAAAAACACTAACTCGCATTTGCCCCTCTGCTGTGGTTGCGGCGGAGGACTTGCGCAGATTTCACCTGATTTATCATCTAAATTTACCGATAAGATTTTAAACATGGCTCAAAATGGCGAGATAGTAACCTATTGTGCGGGGTGTAAGGGAAAGTTAACCTCAAGAGGCAAAAAAACATACCACATTCTTGAATTAATAACTGGCGCAAAACCCATAGAGAAACCTGTTTCATCAATAAACAAGTGGAAAAACAGGCTTTTTCTTGCCATAAAACATAGGATTAATATTAAGAAATTGCTTGCCGCTTTATTTATTATTTCTTTGATAATCCTTACGACTCATTTAAGAGAGAGTGGTTATATCTCAACAGATGGAATATTTGATTTTCTGAATAAGCATAAGGTTGCCGCGCCGCTGCTTTTCATTTTCATCTATGCAGTCGGACCGTCACTTTTTGTTCCAAGCCTGCCTCTTACCCTTGGCGCCGGCTTTCTATGGGGTCCTTTCTGGGGAGTAGTTTTTTCGATCTCAGGCGCTACTATCGGGGCTTCTGTTGCTTTCCTTGTATCGAGATATATTGCAGGCAATATGATTAGGGAGAGATTTGGATACGAAAAGTGGAAATGGCTTCAGGAAAAGGTAGAGACACACGGCTGGAAAGCTGTCGCTTTCGCAAGGCTTGTGCCTATCTTTCCATTTCCAGTCTTAAATTATATCTTCGGCATTACTCCTATACCTTTCATACATTATTTATGGAGCACATTCGTTTTCATGCTGCCTGCCTGTATTGCCTATGTTGCTTTTGGCAGTTCTATGGGGGAGTTGATTATGAAAGGCAATATCGAGGGGATAATAATCGGCATCGTAATTGCTTCAGTTGCAATGCTTTTACCTTTTGCCCTGAAACGTTTTTTGAAAAAGGTTTTTTAGCTTGCCCGAGACACCCAAAGAAAACAAATCCGCACTCGCTGTCTTCTTTAGAATACCTGAATATGGCAGGGTAAAAAAAAGACTTGCCTCTCAGATTGGTGATGATATGGCATTAATTGCATATCAGGCAATGCTTTATGAAACATTGAGAAATGTTCAGAAACTAAAAGGCATAGACATATATGGATTTTATGAAGGCTCTTTAGAGTCTGCCAGAGACTTTCCAAAGGCAGTCTGCTACATTCCACAAAAAGGCAAAAATCTTGGCCATAGGATGTCGAATGCTGTAAATTATTTATTAGAGGCAAGATATAAAAGGATAGTGATGATTGGCTCTGACTCACCAGACCTGCCTTTAGATTTTATTCAGAAAGCCTTTGATATGCTCAATTTATTCGAACTCGTGATAGGTCCGGCAAAAGATGGAGGCTACTATCTCATTGGCATGGGCAAACCCATAAACCAAATTTTTAAAGGCATAACATGGGGGAGAAATGATGTATTAAAGAAAACATTATCTAAAGCAAATCAATATGGTATATACTATTACTTGCTGCCCGAATGGTATGACATAGATGATTTGGCAAGTCTAACTATATGGCTAAAAAATCAACGAGGTAAGATAAATGATTTTGCAAAATAAAGATTTTCATACGCTAAAACTTCAAAAAGGCAAAATAGAAATAATCCAGATAAATCTTGGCAATAAATGCAACCAACTCTGCTCACACTGCCACATTGGTGCATCCCCACAGGGTGATAAGAACATGGACTTTGACACCGCTAATCGGATCATAGAAAAATTAAAGACCCTTAATTTTAAATGCATAGAGTTTACTGGCGGCACACCCGAACTTAATCCTAATCTGCCAATGTTCATAGAAGAGCTTTCTAATAGCAGCAATAAGCTTGCTGTAAGAACGAGTTTGACTATACTTAATGAACCAGAATATGAATTTTATATTGAGCTATTTCATAAGCATGGTGTCAAGATTATCGCTTCACTCCCGAGTCCTTTCAAGGATTTGACTGATAAGCAAAGGGGGGATGGGACTTTTGCATCTACAATTAAAGTGCTAAAAAAACTTAACGGGGTTGGATACGGAAATGGCAAATATATTCTCGAACTTGTTCATAACCCTGTTGGTGACCATCTTCCGTCTGAGCAGGCGTTGTTAGAGGCGGAATATAAACAACTCCTTTCTGACCAGTATGGTATTTCTTTCAATAATCTTGTGGCAATCACGAATTCCCCGATAAAGAGATTCAAGAACTATCTTCTTCAAAACAGCAAGCTCGAAGATTATATCCGCACCCTCAAGAGTAATTTTAACCCTGAAACTATGGATAAATTAATGTGCAAGCATCTCTTGTCTGTAAATTATGAAGGCTACATTTATGACTGCGATTTCAATCTTGCCCTGAATATGAGATTAAAAGGATATGAAAACATAAAATTCTGGGATATAGACTTTGATAATTTTAGCCCTGAGATCTCATTTGCAGAACATTGCTATGCCTGCACAGCTAATTGCGGAAGCAGCTGTCAGGGTGTTTTAGTCGATAAAGGACATCTTTCTGATGTTCGTGAGACAGTGAAGATATACTACGGAACAGAACTCAAAGGGACAAAAGACCTCAAGACCAGTGCCTGCTGCACATCCGAGTCGCTTCCATCACACATTAAGAAAGTTCTTCCTTTCATTGCAGAAGAAATTAAGAATCGCTACTACGGCTGTGGCTCACCAATACCCCTTGTCCTGGATGGATTGAATGTCCTTGATATCGGTTGCGGGACTGGAAGAGATTGTTATATTCTTTCTAAGCTTATAGGCGAAAAGGGCTTTGTGTATGGCATTGATATGACAGACAGCCAAATAGCTGTAGCACAAAAGTATTCAGCTATCCAGACAGAACGGTTCGGCTATGAAAAACCCAATGTGCATTTCATCCACGATTATATAGAAAATGTTGGAAAATATTTCGCAGACCAATCACTCGACCTTGTAATCTCCAATTGTGTGGTTAATCTCGTAGAAAATAAAGAAAGTCTTTTAAAAGAGATTTATAGGATGCTTAGAAAAGGTGGTGAGTTCTATTTTTCAGATATCTATGCCGACAGAAGACTGCCTGCCCACTTAAGAAAGAACCCACTATTATATGGTGAATGTCTTGGCGGCGCCTTATACTGGAAAGATTTTGAGAGATTAGCAAAAAAAGCAGGATTTACCGACCCCAGAATTATCACTAAAAGAACAATCGATATTGGAAACGAAGAAATTAAAGCTCTCATTGGCAATACCATCTTTTATTCTATAACTTACCGCCTATGGAAACTCGATGGATTAGAAGACGCATGTGAGGATTATGGACATGTGGCAATTTACAGGGGAGGTATATTAGAAGCGCCTTTTTCTTTTGCCCTTGACGATTCTCATATATTTGAGAAAAACAAACCCGAAAAGGTTTGCGGAAATACAGCCCTCATGCTTTCTCAAACAAGGTTTAAGAACTATTTTGAAGTAATCGGTGATTTTAGCGAACACTTTGGTGTATTTAAAGATTGCGGGACATCAGTTAATACCGATAAAAAGCCCGAAAAAAGTGGATGTGGTTGTTAGGGAAAAGCAATAACTTTAATTTGTCCAATATTTATACTTTACATCACTGGAGTCCAAAATAATATTCAAGCAGGGATATGACACGATTTTTTTGCCAAAGAACTATCTTCATGCATGGGTAAGCCTTTGTGTGACTTCATACTTAGCTTTGAAGTATCGGTAGTTGAGACTTCTACTTCGTCTTCAGCCTCCTTGAGATTGCCCGCAGCTTTGGCTTCGGAAATCGCATCATATCCTTCGGATTCAAAAGTATATAAGAATTTATTTTGGACGGGTATGAGACTTTACACATTAGTAAATCTATGATTTTTTATACACCATTCTGAAACTTCTTGGAAAGAACCCGTATGAAAACATTTTTCTGCTTCAACAACTATGATGGCAGTTGTCTTAGATTGGATAAAACCCTTCAAGGCAGGATGCTTTTCCATAAGTATATTTGCAAAGAATTCCCTTTTGCTTGAGCGTCTGATTGGCAAGGCAGTCCCAATTACAGTAACTGCCTCTGATTCCATGTAGGCAGTATCGGTATTTGAACGAGTATCAATAAGCAAAGCCACTCTATTATTTTTGAGTATATTTCTATATTTTGCTGTTCTCCTTGGTGTTGCAAACACCACACTTTTCATTTCAGGCGTCATTGCAAAAACCACAAGGGAAGTATAAGGCTGACCATCCGAGACAGTGGAAAGCACTGCGTGTCTCTGGGTGCCATTCATAAATTTCAATCTCTCGGCAACTTCTACGGAGCCTCTTTTTCTCTCAGTAAGGAGCTGTTTTTTCATAGCTTTAGATAAGTTATGGTGATTCAACGCCTGTCTCGCCATCGCCAATAAGCGGAAGAATCTTATCTACCTTGAATATCACCAAGTGTTTCGGACCCTTCGCACCGTCTTCTTCGGGTGAAAGATGTCTGCGTGTCATAGCGGTAATCAATGCCTGATTATTATCCTCCTTAACCTTGGTAAGAAAAAGCCTGATGCCCTTATAGTTGGTGCCGTGTTCAATATACATGCACGCTGCATGAGGGTTTTCAAGGATATTGCGATAGGTCAATCGTTCACGCATGATAAAACAGACATTGCCATCTTCTAAAAACCTCGGGGTAGAGTAAATTGCGGCAGTAACCTTCCGCTCCTATCTGCTGTTGATAAAATGCAGATTCCAGACCTGCCTTCAAAATATTCTTTTAATCTCATTAGTTCACTCCTGTCCTGTCTTATAAATTTCGCTACATCATATCTCTTTTCTGAAAACCTGCCAAGTATTTCCTGACAAAGCCTTTTATCAATCTTTAGCATTCTGCTAAAAATCCAGAGATATTTCCACTCAGGATAACCAACCGCATAAAAAATAATCAATTAGAAAATTATATAATAATCAAGGCAAAATTGTTAATCGAAAATCTACATTATCAACGTCTCTGCACTTTCGCAAACTATTGTTTCCTTTCCGCTTCCCGTATGGTCTCATTTCTGGCGCATGAGTTCTAATTTTTACTTTATTAGCCCCATGTTACGATAAGTGAAGATGGCAGCAGCAAAGGGAGAAAAAGATTGAAAAATTATATTCGTGTGTTTAGTAGCAGTCTGTATTTTGTTTTTTGGCGTCAGCGCTATGATGGGAATGCATCGTACAATCAAAATTCAAGAAAAAGTGGAAAAATGCACGGTTTGTAATCAATCCAGAAAACTTTCCATCAAAGTAACTTACGATTTTACTATTAATTGCCCCCGAACCGTATCGAGTTGACGGTAAAAGCCTTTGAAGAAGGGCCGAGCGGAATCTCACCCTTCGACCCTGCGACAAGCGCTTAGGGGTCATGGTGACAAGGGCGGATGCTTTTGGCTATAAACCGAAACTCATCACATAAATAATTGAAATGTATATCCTACTACAACTGAAGGCATTATCCCGATAACAAAAACCATCAAGATTGAAATTAAAAGAGCTGCACCGTTAGCCGGGTTCGGATGGATAAGCATCTCTTCTTCCATAGGCTTCATATACATATTCATAACAACCCGCAAATAGTAATATGCAGAGATGGAACTGAAGATGATTGCCACCACAACAACCCATGTATAGCCTGCATTTATAGCTGCCATAAAGACGTTGAACTTACCAATGAAACCAGCTGTTGGTGGAATGCCAGTAAGAGAGAACATAAATACCAGCATCATTGCAGCAACGATAGGATGACTTTTCGATAGACCATTATAACCTTTGATGCTTTCACCTTTATCAAGAAGGATAACGATCGTAAATGCCCCTATATTCATAAAGGCATAAATAAGCAAATATACCATAACTGCATTAAGCCCTTCAGTTGTGCCAGCAATGATGCCGATAAGGGCATAACCGGCATGTGCGATCGACGAATATGCAAGCATTCTCTTGATATTTGTCTGGACAACTGCGAGTATATTACCCACAGCCATCGTAAGAATAGCCAATCCTATCAAAATAGCTGTCCAATCCATTTGAACTGTCTCAAAAGCTGTAAAAAAGACCCTGCCGATCACAGCAAAACCTGCTGCCTTGGGTCCCACTGACATAAAAGCTGTGACTGATGTGGGAGCACCTTCGTAAACATCAGGCGCCCACATATGAAACGGCGCTGCAGCGATCTTAAACGCAAAAGCGCAGACAACCATTATCATAGCCATTAACAATGTGAGGGATGTCTCTCCCTGCTTTAAAAATGCTGCAATTTGAAAAATATTGGTGGAGGCAGTCAGTCCATAAAGTAATGAGATTCCAAAGAGCAGGAAAGATGATGAAAAGGCGCCAAGCAGGAAGTATTTCATGGCTGCCTCGTTAGACCTCAAGTCGTGCCTCTTAATGCCTGCCAGTATATATGTGCTTAAAGCCATTAGTTCGAGTCCCACGTAAAGTAGGATTAAATCGGCTGCTGAAGCCATTAACATCATGCCTGCGGTTGCAAACAACAGAAGACTATAATATTCACCGTATTCCGCTTCTTCCCTTTGCAGGAATTTAAAGGAAATCAATATAGTCAATACCAAACTAATCAAGAAAATAAACTTAAAATATGAACTATAGCCATCGCTGATAAACATACCGTTAAAGGCACTTCCTTGACTAGAAGGAATAAGATATATAGTAACGAGGGCAACGCCTATGCCTATAAACCCGAGATAGTCTTTAGTCTTATCCTTATCCAACAACTCTATAAGCAATAACGACGCTGCTACTGCTGCCACAATTATTTCTGGGATAATAGGTGTTAAATCAGCAAATGTTATATTCACTTTATTACCTCGATAATATTTTGTGTTAATTGTTGCTGTCCTGCCATATTGACACGGTCAATAAGACCCTGAACTGAAACCTCCATAAAACTCAGAAAGGTGTTTGGATAAAAGCCTATCCACAAAACTAGCACTACAAGAGGCAGGAGTGTCAGAAATTCCCTTTCATTAACATCCTCATGATAATGGGCATCTGGATTGACCTGAAGGAAGAAAACCCTTTGGTAGAGCCATAACATATAACCGGCACCGATTATAATACCTGTGCAAGCAAGGATACCCATTAATTTCCACGCCATAAAACCGCCAAGGAGGATTAAAAATTCACCAATAAAACCATTGGTGCCCGGAAGCCCGATCGACGCCAGCGTGAAGACCATAAAAAACGCCGCATAAACAGGCATAACCGTAGCTGCCCCTCCATAATGTGCGATCTCCCTCGTGTGCGTTCGTTCATATACGATTCCAACGCACAAAAAGAGGGCGCCTGTGACGATTCCATGATTTATCATTTGCAGAATGCCGCCCTGTATGCCCTGCATGTTCAAAGCAAAAATGCCCAATGTGACAAAACCCATATGGCTGACAGAACTGTAAGCAATCAGCCTCTTAAGGTCTGTCTGGGCGAGGCATATAACAGCGCCGTAAATTATTGCAATTACGGATAAGACTATCATTAATGGAGCCATTGCCTTTGCAGCCTCCGGAAAGAGCGGGATGCTGAATCTTAAGAAACCATAGGCCCCCATTTTGATTAGTATTCCAGCAAGTATAACACTGCCTGCTGTCGGTGCCTCAGTATGCGCATCTGGTAGCCATGTATGAACCGGAAACATCGGGACTTTTACAGCAAAAGCTGCGAAAAATGCCCAGAAAAGAATTAATTGAATGGCATAAGGGTAATTGGTATTCATCATCTGGAGTATATCAAAGCTCTTATTTGTATAGTAGTATAAGACGATGATCCCAACTAACATAAGAAGGCTTCCTACAAGGGTAAACAGGAAGAATTTTATCGCTGCATATACCCTGTTAGGGCCACCCCATACACCGATCAGTATATACATTGGGATAAGCATAGCCTCCCAGAAGATATAAAAGAGGAAAAAGTCAAGGCTGCAGAAAACCCCAATCATGGAGCCTTCAATAAGCAAAAGTGAGCCGTAGAACTCTTTGACCTTATCCGTAATAGCGGTCCAAGATACGGTTACGCATAATATTGTTAAAAGTGTAGATAAAAGAACAAATAAAACACTAATGCCGTCAACACCGACAGCATATTTAATGCTCCAGGAAGGTATCCAGTCATGGGTCTCAGTAAACTGCATCTTTGCTGTAGTTTTGTCAAAATTTAGATAAAGTGGCAAGCTCAAGACGAAAGCGATCAAGCTTAAAGCCAGCGATGCAGCTCTTGCATACATCTCATGTTTGCGGGGAATCGCAAAGATCAAAAAACCGCCGATTATCGGAAGGAATATGACCCAGCTCAGCACCTGGTAATTAATCTGGACAGAGAATATCGCGCCAAGATATACAAAAGCAATGATAGCAGGAACATATAACAGCGTTCTTGCGATTGTGTTAACAGGAGCGTGAGCATCATGACTATCATGTCCTGTTTGCATTATTTTTCCTCCTAATATTCCTTATATGTTACTTTGCAAATATAAAAACTAATGAAGCTATTACAAATACGCCTAATGCCATGCCTATTTCATAATGCTGCAACACACCTGTCTGGAGTTTCCTGAGCCTTTCTCCGAACTCTCCTATAAGTTTGGGAACGCCGTTGACAATACCTTCAATTATCTTTGCATCAGTCACTCCAACAAGTATACGTCTCGCAAACCACTTAGTCGGTCTAACGATTGTATAATCATACAATTCGTCAAAATAATACTTGTTCCACAATACAGTATAAGCAGATTTAAACGCCCTTCCAAAGAAGAGGGGCAGTCCCGGAGCCCACAGATAGAGCACGGCAGCGACAAATATCCCGCCAATACCCATAGCAACAGAGATGCCCATAACCATCCACTCTTCTGCATGTGTGCCGTGAACATGGGGATGACCTAAAACCGGCTCTAAGAAATGACCAATCCAATTGCCGCCGCCCAAAACGGGTGGTATCCCTACCCAGCCAGCGGCTACAGCGCCAACAGCCAGAATCAAAAGAGGAACTGTCATTGAAGGCGGGGATTCATGCAGATGGTGTTCTTCTTCGTGAGTGCCTCTAAATTTTCCAAAGAAGGTTAAAAATATGACCCTGAAGCTGTAAAAAGCCGTTAATCCAGCCACAATCGTCCCGATAACCCAGACTATCTTACCTACCGTTCCACCATTATATGCTAACCACAATATCTCATCCTTGCTGAAGAAACCCGCCAGACCGGGTATGCCAGCGATGCTGAATGAAGCGATAAGAAATGTAAAAAAGGTTATAGGCATGTATTTCCTTAAACCGCCCATTTTCTGGATATCAAGCTGTCCAGCCATTGCGTGCATAACACTGCCTGCGCCCAAAAACAATAAGGCTTTGAAAAATGCATGGGTATAAAGGTGGAATATGCCGGCACCATAGGCGCCAACACCGCAGGCGAGAAACATATATCCAAGCTGACTTACGGTAGAATATGCTATGATCCTCTTTATATCGTTCTGAACAAGGGCGATTGTCGCAGCCATAAGGCTTGTAATGGCTCCAGTTAAAGCCACTACTATCATCGCCGTTTCCGACATGCTGAACAAAGGATTAAATCTTGCAACCAAAAATACGCCAGCTGTGACCATCGTTGCAGCATGGATCAAAGCGCTGACAGGCGTCGGACCTTCCATAGCATCAGCAAGCCACACATGAAGTGGAAGCTGAGCCGATTTGCCGATAGCTCCGCAGAAAAGCAGCAAGGCTATTAATGTTACAAGACCAATTTCATACCCTAATACATTGATTGTCTGCCCTTGTAAGGTATGAAGATTTGCAAATATGTCAGTGTAATGCAGGGTGCCGAGATAGATGAAGACCATGAAAACTCCGAGCCCAAAACCAAAATCTCCAAATCGGTTGACAATAAACGCCTTTTTACCGGCATCAGCGGCGCTCTGTTTCTGATACCAATAACCGATTAGGAAATATGAACACAGTCCGACCGCCTCCCACCCGAAGTAAAGCTGCAGGAGGTTGTTTCCTGTGACGAGCATCAGCATTGAAAATGTAAATAGATTCAAATATGCAAAAAACCTGTAATAACCGGGGTCGCCATGCATATAACCTACTGAATATATATGGACAAGCAGGCTGACGGTTGTTACAACAATAAGCATAACTGCTGTGAGCTGATCGATAAGAAAGCCAACGCTTACCTTGAAGTTGCCCGAAACTACCCAGCTATAAACGTCATAGTTTATAATCTTGCCCTGCACAACCTCAGTAAAGGTAATCACAGATATCACAAAAGAACCGAACACTGCCAGAATGGGTATCCAATGGCACTTTGCCTGAAAAAACCTGCCAAACCAGATATTGATGAAAAAGCCTATTAGTGGCAATAATGGAATTAATATATATTTATCCATGGCTATCCCTTCATCTCCGTTAGTTTATCGGCATCAACCATTGCCTTATTTCTAAAAACAGCAACAAGTATCGCAAGCCCTATTGCAGCTTCTGCTGCAGCTACTGATATCGTAAAAAACACTAATATCTGCCCTTTAAGATCCTGCAGATAATGGCTAAATGCAATAAGGCTCAGGTTAACAGCATTTAGCATAAGTTCAATGCAGATTAACATTATAATTATGTTCCGCCTTGCGATAAACCCAGCCAAACCTATCGTAAACATGACTGCGCTAAGCATGATATACCAGTCTAACGGTACCATCTGACCCCCTAAGCCCTCTTTTTAGCGAGCACCATAGCGCCCACAATCGCTATCAGTAAAATTAAAGATGCAATGATAAATACAAAAAGATATTCAGTATATAAAAATTTACCCACCGCCTTTGTATGAGTCTCTTTCTGAATCAATTCAATAGTATATTCACCAAGAGGCCCCGGAACGAGCTTTGTAATCGCAAAAATAATGAGAAGAAGAATCGATATGCCCAAAGCTACAGCTATAGGCCATTCGCCTATATACCTCTCGCCAGACACCTCCTGTTTAAGATTGAGCATCATTATAACAAACAGGAATAACACAAGGACTGCGCCTGCATAGAGAATAATCTGAACAGCGGCTATGAACTCGGCATTCAGAAAAAGGTATATTGCGGCAAAATGAAAAAACAGGACAAGCATCCACAGGACGCTGTGCACAGGGTTTTTTCTCGTAACAATTAGAACCGATAAAACTGTCATAACAATCGCAAAATATCCAAAGATAATTTGAGGTAACATAACTAATCGGTCTCCTTCTTTTCACTTGCTTCGGGGGTTTCAGGAGCGCTTTCAGGCTGTGCAACAACACGCCTCGTCGGAACAGGTCCCTGCTCTCTTTTTCCCTTAGGCATTTTCGAATGGTCAAGTCCGTCAGGTCGCCAGAACTTGTTGAAGTATGTTTCTTCCTTCTGTTTGGCTGCAAACTCATCCCAGTTTTCTAAAAGCTTTTCTTTAGTGAAGTAAAGTTCCTGCCGTGTATATGCGGAGTACTCATACTCCTCTGTCAGGACAAGGGCGCATACCGGGCAAACCTCAACACAATAACCACAGTATATGCACCTGAGCGCCTCTATATCATATTGTGCAAGATATAATTTTCCATCCTCTGGTCTCTTCTTCTTTGAGATGTATATGCATTGTGATGGGCATATGTTTGCGCATCTCATACAGGCAATGCATTTTTCTTTATCAGTCTTAGGGTCTCTGACAAAGGCGTGCCTGCCCCTGAAACCTGCATATATCCTTCTCCGTTGCTTCGGATACTGGATGGTAACCGCTCGACTGCACATCATTTTAAAAGTAAGCGCCATCCCTTTAAGGATTTCAAGAAAAAGTGCTTTGTTAATCAATTCTTTGAGAGTCACGATTAGTACCCCTCTCTATTAAAATATGAATTTTACTAAAGCAGTTGCTATAACATTCGCCAATGCGACTGGAATAAGTATCTTCCAGCCAAGCGCCATGAGCTTATCATACCTGTATCTCGGCACGGTCGCCCTTATCCAGTAGAAAAAGAATATATGTATATAAACCTTGAGTATGAACCAAATTATACCGGGCACTGCTGCAAGCGGAGGAATAAGCTTAACCACTATGGGAGGCAGCGTCCATCCACCCCAGAAGCAGACAACCGCTATGGAAGACATCACTATCATGCCGACATACTCACCCAAAAAGAATAAAGCGAATCTCATTCCGCTATATTCCGTAAAGTAGCCGGCAACGAGTTCGCTTTCAGCTTCAGGAAGGTCAAAAGGCGTCCTGTTCGTCTCAGCAAGCATCGCTATAAGAAAAACAATATAGGCAACTATCTGAGGCACTAAATACATTCCGTACCAATATTCCTGCTGAGCCATTACTATTTCGATTAAGTTCATCGAGCCAGCCATAATCATAACGCTAACAAGGCTGAAAGCCAGAGCAATTTCATAACTTATGACCTGAGCGGTTGACCTCAATCCGCCAAGAAATGAATACTTGGAGTTAGACCCCCAACCTGACATAATCAAGCTATAAGCAGCGAGACCAGACATGGCAAGCAGGTAGAGTAAGCCAATGTTGATATTTGCCAAATAAAAGAGATCAAAAAAAGGAATTACGGCGAGGGAGCTAAGCGTGGCAAAAATGGCTACAAAGGGTGCAATCTGGAAAACAGGGCGATCAGCCTGAGCAGGGATTATATCCTCCTTGAAAAAGAGCTTAACCCCATCAGCTATTGGCTGCAGAAGCCCATGGGGGCCAACCCTCATAGGTCCAAGCCTGACCTGCATATGCCCTATCACCTTTCTTTCAAAATACGTGGCATATGCTACATGGAGCATTGTAATCGCTATAATGACCGCAATCTTAACTATGATAATCAGCAGCTCTATCAGGAAGGTTGCTGTTGGTCCAGAGCCGAAAACACCTAATAGTTCATTCATAATTTACCTACCTCACCTATCACATTCACCAAGCACTATATCAATTGATCCTATATTGGCAATAACATCCGCAACGAGCGAGCCTTCGCACATTCTCGGCAAGACTGATGCATGAACATAAGAAGGCGATCTGATTCTCATACGGTAGGGCTTGCCTGTTCCGTCGCTGATAAAATAGAAGCCTAATTCGCCTTTCGGAACCTCTGTCGCTACATAAACCTCCTCAAAAGCAGGAGCCGGCGGTTCAGGGGGAGGCGGAGGTGGTGCAGCGGCTTGAGCTGCATCAGGTGCTGGCGCACCTTCAGCCTTTGGCGGAGGAGCTGGTGGCGCAGGTTTCTTTCTCGGTCCTGCTGCCAGTTCATAACCCGGGGCATCAGGGGAAAGCACTAAGCCGCCGGGCAGTTTTTCGAGGCATTGCCTTATTATCGAGTTAGACTGCCTGAACTCCTCCATCCTACATCTATATCTATCATAAACATCGCCTGCTTTTCCAACAGGCACCTCAAACTGGACTTTATCATAAGCATCATAAGGGGCAAATTTACGAACATCATATGGGACGCCTGACCCTCTTAATGTAGGACCAGTCAACCCCCAGTTGATGGCTTCTTCAGCGCTCAAGACTCCAATGCCCTTCGTCCTTTGAAGCCAAATCCTATTTTGATCAATGAGAGTTTCATATTGTTCTACTAACTTTGGAAAGGCTTCCGTAAATTTATAACAGTGATCAAGAAACTCCTGGTCAACATCCGCCCTAACCCCTCCTATCCTTGGATAAGTAACGGTCAGCCTTGCGCCACATGCCATTTCAAATAGTTCAAGTATCCATTCCCTGTCTCTCATTGAATAAAGAAACACTGTCATAGCGCCGATATCCAACGCATGCGTGGCGATCCATACGATGTGGTTGGCAATTCTTGTGAGTTCAGCCATAATCGTTCTGATATATTTAGCCCTTTCAGGCACCTCTATGCCAAGCAGCTTTTCAACAGCAACGCAAAAGCCTATGTTATTCGCCATGCTTGATACATAATCGAGCCTGTCACTCAGAGGAAGAGCCATGGGATATGTTCTATTCTCACCAAGCTTCTCAGTGCCTCTGTGGAGATAACCGACATAAGGTTTACATTTAACAACCGTCTCACCGTCAAGCTCCAACACCAGCCTCAAAACTCCGTGAGTCGCAGGATGCTGCGGACCCATATTGATAGACAATGTTTTGGTTTTTAAATCTTTTGTTGCCGCCATTTATCGAACCTCGTATGCTAAGTTCTTTTTGCCGATTGCAATTACTTCCTTAAACCCTTTCCATTCCTTATCGCCTAAATCGCTCTTGAGAGGATAATCCTTTCTGAGCGGATAGCCTTCCCAGTCTTCAGGCATAAGGATTCTCCTTAAATCAGGATGACCATTAAATTTTATGCCAAACATATCGTAGCATTCCCTTTCATGCCAATTAGCGCCTAACCATATACCGACAACACTGTCGATAACACAATCATCTTCAGATACCTCAGCTTTAATACGGATAGCCTTATTGTATTTAATGGAAAGCAAGTGATAAACAACTTCGAACCGAGTCTCTTTTTTCCCAAGATAATCTACCCCACAAAGATCGACAAGAAAGTCAAAATAAAGCTCAGGTGTTTTATGAAGGAAGTTCATTATTTCGAGCAGCTTGTCTTTTTTAATCAAGACAGATACCTGCCCCTGAAACTCAACTATTTCCTTTACCTCTGAAGGGAATTTGCCCTTAATCTGTTCGGCTATTTCCATAGGTTCCATGTTCTATCTCCACCTGCTCCATTTAAAGGATTCTTTTTTCATTTTTTCCTGCAGTTTTATAATGCCTTCTAGCAACGCCTCAGGCCTTGGAGGACAACCGGGAATATAGACATCCACAGGCATAATCGTATCTACACCCTGAACAGTGGCATAGGTATTATAAATTCCTCCAGTGCAGGCGCAACTCCCCATAGCTATTACATATCTTGGCTCTGGCATTTGATCATAAACAGCCCTAATTATAGGCGCCATCTTCTTTGTCAGCGTTCCTGCAACTATAATCACATCTGACTGTCTCGGAGACCCTCTGAAAATAATTCCGAACCTATCAAGGTCGTAGTGGGAAGCCCCTGTGGCCATCATCTCTATGGCACAGCAAGCAAGTCCAAAAGTCATGGGCCAGATCGAAGAAACCCTGCCCCAATTAACTAATTTATCAACGGCAGCTATTATTGTATTGCCGCCGGGTATTACCCTTATGCCTTTTTCTACCTCAACCAGTGATGTTGTGCCATCTATTATCATAGAGCTTTATCTATCCTCCTGCCTTACCACTCAAAAGCTTCTTTCTTCCATGCATAAATATAGCCTACGAGCAAAATCGCTATAAACAGCATCATTCCTAAAAGAGCATACAGCCCGATTCCCTCATACACCAGAGCCCAGGGATATAAAAAAACCGCTAAGATATCAAAGATAACAAAAAGCATGGCGACTATATAGAATTTGATACTGAACTGCTCCCGTGGGGCTCCTACCATAGGATTACCGCACTCATACGGAAGGAGTTTTTCCTTATATGGCCTTCTAAGTCTGACCAACCCCCCGATGAGGATTATCCCCACACCAAATACGATAGAAATCAGCATTAGAACAAAGACTGGAAAATACTCTGTCGGTATGTAGCTGCCTGGCGTCATTATTCTACACCTCTATAGCGTTAATAAACTCAAAACATCGTGATAGTAAGTTATCGGATATCCATTTATCAAATAAAAAAAATTAATCAAAAATAAAAGTTACCTAATAGCTATTTAGGGGGGGATTATCATTAGCCTCTGGGAATTCTAAGAAGGCTAGAGGTACTAAACAAAATAAAGATATTGCATTACTACCCCCTGCCCAAATATGTTTTGGGCAATGCCTTAAACATCTTTCCATGATTCAGATACTTCGCGCATATAAACCCATCCTATCTCTGTTGCGTAGGTGATTGCGATAGTAGAACAACATAAGGGAAACTTGTACTAGCTCAGTAATTCGGTAACCTTTTGAAGTTTATAAAAGGTTTTTGATAGTTCAACCCTCCGCGTTTCCTTAGGGGGGACCCCCCGGTAGGGCTTAGTACATATGTGTTTTATTTCCAATTCAGCGCACATTGTTTCAAAAGGATGCTCCTGCTCAAGAGAACCCTTAAATGCAGAGCCATTGTCAGACATCGCAGTTTTAAATTCAAAATTGTATATCTTAATATCTGTTTAAACCACGATAAGGAACGAGCCAAGAAATATGTTAATGTTGAGGGAGTATCGCCCGAGCTCTTTTGAACTGATCTGGTGAGCTTTATAAAGGTCTTTTACAAACTTGAAAAGACGTGGTGTGACTTTGGATTTCGTCTTCTCATAATCTTTATATATAAGATTGGTAACCATCTTTTAAGAGTAATTTGATATTCGTAACGCATAATAGGCACCTTTGGTTAATGTTTTACTATACCAAAATAGTTACCTAATTATTGAGCATTAACACTTGTCCCTAAATTTTCCCCATGGAAGCCCAACGCGGAATTCAGCCTTGTTCAATGTTGAAGCTACCCTTGGCTTCTTTTTCAGGACTGTTCTTTAACTTTTCCGCCAAGCCCTTGCGAGATTTTGCTATCGTTAAATCACGTTCCCGCATTTGTTCTATAAGTAGCAATTTCTTCCCAATGGGCATTTGGGCCAGTTTTTTCCGAAAGGCTTTTTTGCTTACAAGGATTGAAGACAAGTCATATTTCATCATAGGTTGTCATCTCCTAAAAACTGCTGTTCAAATTGCTTCCATTTATTCGTAAGATGATGCGTTTGAACGATTTTCAAAAATCGCTCTGAATCCAAAGCTTTTTGTTCAATAAATTCCAGTAAACGATTTTTGTCTTTAGCTCTACCTGTTTGCAGAGCAATTGCAGCCAGGTATTCAGGACGGAACACCCAGGCCGGTTCACCGTCCACATCAGACTTACTTAACCGCTTCAGTTAAAGCTTCCTCTACAAGGGGAGAATCAGGCAGTAAAAACTGAATTGGCCAGCCTGCAATCAGGATATATTCGCCTTCTGGGACAGCGTTTTTGGCTTTCAGATAGTCGAAGATTGGCTGAAGGTTTACGATGAATTGACCGGGTTGGGGCTCAACAGCAATAAAAATGTCGAGATCTACAGTAGAAACTGGCTCCAAATAAAAGGTGGCGCCAATAGCTCCACCAATTGCATAACGTCCGATAATTCCATCGGCTTGCATTTGATTAATAACAGATATAGCTTCTTTAATCAACAGACTACCTCCTTATCTCAACACAGACCAGGCCTGTGTTCTTTACGGAATATAAGGGACACTTCCCGTATTTCTTGTCTTTTTTCTTAGGACGCCCAACCTTTTGAGGGAAAAGGTCTCGCTTCAAAACCTTCTACAGTTCTTTTATAAAGCCCTCACTGCCAAGCGGTCTGCCTGTTCATGTCGTGCGCCGTATTAATGCATTTATCTCTTTAACGTTCTTACTTAAAAATTACCTGTATGCTTTTATTTCTTCATCATCAAACCAGCTTTCTTTTAAAAGTATATCATTTTTGCACCCAGTATCAATATATGCGCTCTGGCGCTTGACCATTGATAGTCTTCTGCTTTTTTGGCAAGGGGTGCCCTTACAGAATTTAATTCTATGCATCTTATTACTACCTATAAATATGGGTCTGCACTACTGAGGAGAAAAAACGGTTCTGCCAGAGCCGCCCTCTTCTGCTATATTTACGATCTATGTATTGAGTATAAAGTAGATTTGCCCACCTATGCCTCTGGCGAGCGATGTTTCATTTTCAGGCACTGCAAAAACATGGACGTGATTTGACATTAGACAGTATGCAAGTATCTTTAATTTGTATTTGTCTTTGTATCGCTGAAGGGTATCAAGATAATACCGCTTGTCTTCATCACTGAAAAAGATTTTCTCTTTGTTATTTCCGCGCTGTGTTATATGGTGGGGGGTATCCTTCTGAGCATACTCTGGGTATCCTCAGCATAGGTATTATGCCATATAAAATAATCCCTGTTTGTCAATAAATATGGGAAGCGTCCCTCTATTCCCCCTTATTTTCGGGAGAAAAGACTATATTGACACTTATCTAACAGCTTTTATATACTTTTTAATCGAATGAATTGCTGAGCACGAAGCTCAGCCAAAACATCCTAAAATGGAATTTAAGCCATGAAGGCTATGCTTAGTTAGCGTTGCTTCATGGCTTTTTTTTGTTGAGACTATAAATGCTTATTTTAAAAGCATTATTTCAAAGCTGGAGGGTGTTGAAATGTTCAAATGTCTTGTTGCTTTTATTGTTCTTTCTTTAATTCCATGGGTTGTTTTTTGCGCTCAAGCGGAAGAAAAGACTTACAAGTTAGAAGAATTCGTGGTGACAGAATCTAAGATACCACAATCAGAAGAGAATGTCACTCAGAAGGTTGATGTAATTACAGAAGCTGAAATTGAGAGTATTATACGTTCGAACAGGAATATCTCAGAAATTTTCAAATTCACGCCAGGGACATTTGTAAATGTCCTTTCTCGAAATGATGCCAACTGGGGTTCTTACGGTGGCTTAGGTCCCAAGTATAGCGTCTATTTATTAGATGGGCTGCCCATTGACTCATTCGTAGATACCATGAGTCTCGATGTTCTCGCCTTGAGCAGGGCTGAGGTTCACAGGGGTCCGGCATCGGTTATGTATTCAAATTATCTGACATCCGATTTTGCAGGGGCTGAATCGCCCCTTGCTGGTATTACAAATTTAATTTTGAAGGAAAAGATTGACGCCCCTATGACAAGGATTTTGCTCGGATACGGCAAATACAACACATTCAATGGAAGAATCTACCATCAAAACAGTGCCGGAAATTTTCATTACTTTATCGGTGCTAATTACGAGCAGTCAGACTATACCAATTATGGGACGAACCCTTCATGGCTCAATATGCTTGACGACCCCGATTATAAAAAAACCAAGCTCTATTTAAAGACTACATATTTCATAGAGCCCGATAAACACAAAATCTCTCTTTTTGCACACCACACCCAGCATACAGGTGATGCTGGCAGGCCAAATAGGGGATATAATCATAACTATGACACAATTAACCTCACTTACAGCAATCAATTCACAAAAGATTTGGATGTCCAGTTTAAGATAGGCTACAGGCATTATGAGAGGAAGTGGGAGGAGGATAACTATCCCCCAAGTCTTGCCTTAAGGTCTAAGGATGGGGTTAAACAGCACATAATCCCTGCCGACCTTACCTTTAATCTTAAGCATTGGGGCAAGAGCCTTCTAACATTTGGAGTCGACTATCAAACTGCATCATATAAAACCACATCTGAATCATCAGGTATAAAGACAACTGGCAATGACTCAGACACAAGGAGTTTCGGGCTCTATGTGCAGGAAAAGGTAGTTTTTGATAAATTTGTGGTGAGAGTAGGAGGCAGGTATAACAACATTAAGCAAGAATATAACTTGCTGAGTGGAGTCAAGCCCGGCGTATCAGATAAATCATGGGACAAATTCCTTTGGGGTGCCGGGGTTAGATACAATGCCACTGATGCTTTAGCATTTTACACAAATATTGGGACTTCCTTCCTAACGCCATCAGCAAAATCAGTCGGCGGGACTTTAAATCTCGGAGATAAAGGCGTCCCCGGCAGACATGGACAGCTCCCCAATCCTGCTTTAAAACCTGAAAAAGGCATTGCCTATGACATAGGGGCTGGTTATTTTATTATGCCGAATATGGAGCTTGGCGTCAGAGCTTTTTTAAACAAAGTTGATGACGCAATTGTAGAAAATCGCATAAGTCTCGACCCATCTCAGAGCCAATCGGTGAACGCAGGAAAGGCAAAATCTAAGGGCGTAGAACTGCAGCTTAACCACGCTATAAGCAAAAATGTGAGCTGGTTTGCAAATTATACATTTATGGATACAGAGGTTAATAATAAATTAGACCCAGCCAACGATAACAGCAACATCCCCTTTGTTCCGCAGTATGTTATAAATGTTGGCTTAACTGCAAATCTGCCTTATGATATAACTATATCGCCTTATTTAAATGCTGTGGGCAAATATTACGACACAACTTCAAAGCCTGATAGAAAGAAATTCGGACCTTATGAGACGATAAATATCAAGGCAAACAAGCTGCTCTATAAGACACAAAGCTATAAGGCGAATCTGAACATTGAGCTTAGCAACATCACCGACAAAAAATTTGAGATGCCCTGGCAGTTCAGAGATACGGGCTTCAACGCCTTTGGAGCAATTGAGTTCATTTTTTAGATAATTTTCTGTCATAATTAAGGGGTTTCACCTTGAGGTGGAGCCCCTTAAATTTTTTGATTGAGGTTTATTTTAGCTTATGAAGAGATATTATCTAATAATCCACTTTTTATTTTTAATCATACTTGTAATACCATGCTCAGCTTTCTCTGTATCAAAAGAGATAAAGGTTGTGGATTTTAGAGGTAAAGAGCTTACCTTCAGCAAACCTGTTAGAAGGATAGTATGCCTGATTGAAAGCGCCCTGTCTGGAATTTACATGCTTGGGAAAGAAAAGAACATTATAGCTGTCTCCACCAATGTTTATACTGGGGATGTTTTCCGCTATTACGCCATGCTTGATGAGAGAATAAAAAATAAGAGCTTACCAGCTCCGGGAAGCTGGGAATTTGTCAATATCGAAAGCGTCGTTGCTCTCAAACCCGATGTTGTAATTATCTGGTCAAAACAGACTGAAACGATTAAATCCCTTGAGGAAAGGGGGATACCGGTTTTTGGGGTTTTCATCAATCGTTTCGAGGATGTCTATTATGAGATAACCCAACTTGGCAAGCTAACGGGAAGTGAAAAACGGGCTGAGGAGATAATCAGCTATACGAAAAGGGAACTCGCCGAATTTCAAAAGAAAGTTCAAAAAATACCAGAGGAATCAAAGAAAAAAGCCTATTTCATGTGGGGACAGGGGGCTTTACACACCTCCTGCCAGAAAAGCTCTGTAAATGATCTGCTCCAGATGGCTGGCTGCCGTAATGTATGCTCTAACACTCTCGATGAACATATTGTAGTAAGTATGGAACAGGTCATAAAATGGAATCCTGATATTATCATCATGTGGCAAAACTTTAAGATTAATCCCTCTGACATAATAAACGACTCCAGATGGAGAGCGATTAATGCAGTCAAAAACATGATGGTTTTTGAGCTGCCGGAAATATTCTTATATGATCTTTGGACGCTTAAGTTTCCATACGCTGTTAAAATGGCAGCAAAATGGGCATATCCTGATTTATTTAAAGATATGAATATGGACAAGGAAAAGGTAAAGATGTTAACCTTTTTATATTTTGGCAAGCTAAATAAAGAAAGTTCAATCCAAAACTAAAGTCTTGCATACAACTTACTGGACAACAACATGCATAAAAAGCATTACAAACTAGACAAGATAGAAAGAAAGGGTTGGTGAAGGATTTTTATACGACACCTTATGAGGTCAATATCAGAGCGGAAGCCTCGATTGCCGATATTGCAAAACTAATATAAAGTCTGTCAAATGCTTACACATGGACGAAGGTAGTTCTTTGGCAAAGAACTACCTTCTTGGACGGGTAAGCCTTTGTGAGACTTCAGATTAGTTTACAATATCGGCAGTCGAGGCTTTAGCTTCGTCTTCAGCCTCTTTGAGATTACCCGTGGCTTTGGCTCCAGAAATCGCATCATATCTCTCTGATTCCAAGGTATCTAAGGATTTATTTTGGACGGGTATGATTTGATTTATTTAGGGATGTAATTTCCTGTATAATGTTTTATGAAACTTCAATAAACAATCGTATGTATGGAGGTATATAATGAAAAAATTCCTGTTTTTAATAATTGCTTTGTTAGCTTTAGGGGGGTTAATCATCAGCGGATGTGCGCAAAAAAAAGTTGCGCCCCCAAGCGAGACTGCTGGAGTTGGGCAGGATCAGCGTGATGTAAAAAAGGACGATCTATCGAAAATCCAACAGCCAACAGATAGAAAAAAACCTGATGAATTCATAACAGAAAAGCAGTTGGCAAAGGCTAAAACTGATGATATTGAGTCTTCTGTCATTGAACTCCAAAAAAAGATACAGGATGTTTATTTCGATTATGACAAATACAACATCAGGGATGACTCAAAACCTATTATCAAGAACCTTGCCGATATGCTCTCCAAAAATCTAATGATAAAGGTAGTGATTGAAGGGCATTGTGATGAAAGAGGCACAAACGAATATAATCTCGGATTAGGCGATAAAAGGGCTCACGCCGTCAAACAATATCTGATGTCTCTTGGCATCCCGTCAAAAAGGATAGAGACCGTGAGCTACGGAGAAGAAAAGCCCATTTGCAGGGATTCAAATGAAGACTGCTGGGCAAAAAATAGAAGGGCGCACTTTGTCCTTTTAGGAGAAAAATAACATGGCTAAGATTTTCAGCTTTCTAAATAGACGCTCAGGTCATATGATGCTCAGTTTTAAAAAAATCGGCTTTTTAATGCTTTTCTTGTTTTTTCTTAATTCATGTGCTACCACCTCTGACTTAGAAAACCTTAGGACAGACATTAGAAACACCCGGATAGCTACACTTCATCAGCAAAAGGATATATCTGAGCTAAAAGAAAAGGTTTCTCAGATGTCTAGCGAAATAAATGCCTTAAAGGAAGCCGCTGTTAAAGAGCAGGCTTTCGGCGCAGTTAAAGAGTCTCAGATGTCCGCACTGCAACAGATATCCGAATTAAAGGCTGAGTTGCAGACCCTTAAAGGTAGGCTTGATGAAAGCAAACATTCTACTGATAAAAGCCTTAAAGATTTGCTCACAGAGCGTGAGCTTCAGAATGCAAAAATAGCGGCTATCGAAAAAGAACTCGCCGAACTGAAAAAGGCGACCGGCGTTCAGGCAGAACCCAAAAAAGAAGCTCCTGCAGAACAAAAACCTCCTAAAGATAGTGTTACTCCTCCAGAAACAAAGGTAGCGGAGAAACCAGAGGCAAAAGACCCGCAAAAGATATTTGAAGCCGCTCAGATAGATTTTAAGGAAAAGAGATATGCTCAGGCAAGACAGGGCTATGAAAGATTGATTAAAGAATTCCCCAAACACCAGCAGGCGCCTGTCTCTCACTTCGGAATAGCAGAAACTTACTATGCTGAGAAAAAATATGAGGATGCAATCCTTTCTTATGAGAATTTTATGAAGAAATACCCGACTAACGAGAAGGTCAGAATGGCAATGCTCAAGCAGGGATATTCCTTTATTGAATTAGGCGACAAAAAGACAGGCAAGGTTATCCTCGAGAAATTGATAGAAAAATATCCCCGTTCAACTGAGACGGAACTGGCAAAAAAGAAGCTTGCTGAAATACTACCCAAGAAAAAAAGATAGGTTAAAGCAGGCAGGACAATTGTAGGAATTTATGAAAGATAGGCATAACCGTCTCATTAACTACCTGCGAATTTCAGTTACCGACCGCTGCAATCTCAGGTGTGTTTACTGTATGCCTTCTGATGGCATAAAACCTGTAAGACACAAGGACATATTGAGCTATGAAGAGATCATAAGAATAGTCAGGATTGCTACCAGCTTAGGTGTGCAGAAAATTAGAATAACGGGTGGCGAACCGCTTGTAAGAAGAAATCTTTCTTATCTGATTTCTTCTATTGATAAAATAGAAGGCATCGAAGATATCAGCCTGACGACAAACGGACAACTGCTCAAACAGCACATCGAAAATCTTGCGATGGCAGGCTTAAAGAGAGTCAATATAAGCCTCGATTCATTGGACCCCGAAAGATATCGTTCCATAACAAGAGGCGGAGATATAAAGAAGGTGTTAGCTGGTATTGAAAAGACTGCAAGCCTCGGGCTGCTGCCAATCAAGATAAATATGGTGCCTGTGCGGGGGTTTAATGACGACGAGATTGAGAATTTTGCAAATCTATCAATTACAACTCCTTATCATATAAGATTTATCGAGTTTATGCCTATAGGGGCTAAAGATTTCTGGCAGCCTGACAGATATATTTCAACAGATGAGATTAAAAAAAGGCTCTCAGGTTTAGCCCCTTTGAATCCAGTCAAAATCAAAAAGTCAGGTCCTGCCAGCTACTACAAATATGATAATGCAAAAGGATTGATAGGTTTCATAAGCCCTGTTTCCAACCATTTTTGCGACTCCTGCAACAGGCTGAGGCTCACATCAGAAGGCAAGATAATGCCTTGTCTCTTTTCAGAGACGGAGATCGACCTTAAATCAGCAATGCGGGCAGGCGCAAAGGATGCGGAAATTGAGAGGCTCTTAAAATTATCTATAGAGATAAAACCTTCAGGTCACAGCGTTAATGAAGAAGTAGCTTTGGAATACTTCAAACCTATATCAAAGATAGGCGGCTAATTCAGCAACCGCAGGGCTGATGGTTATAAATATCATGAACGGCGCACTCCTTAATGTCCAGAATCTTTCGGTTTTATTGAAAGCCGATGGAGCAGAGCTGCCATTAGTATCAGATGTCTCATTCGAGATAAAACACTCAGAGGTATTCGGTCTTGTAGGTGAAAGCGGTTGCGGGAAAACCCTTACCGCCCTCTCAATCCTGAGGATTCTCCCGCAAAATATCGCCTCCAGAGGCAAGATTCTTTTCGGGGGGAAAGAACTCCTTAGTCTTACCGAAGAATCAATGCGCAGCTTAAGAGGGAAGGATATCGCCATGATATTTCAGGAGCCGATGACCTCCCTAAATCCTGTTCTCAGAGTGGGCTATCAATTAAAAGAAGCGATTCTGTCCCACTCAGACATATCTAAGAGTGATGCCCTCGCAAGGTCGGTCGAATTGCTTAAAGCCGTTGGGATACCTTCGCCAGAATTGAGAATCAATGACTATCCACACCAATTGTCAGGGGGAATGAGACAACGGGTGATGATAGCGATGGCTATTTCTTCCAATCCTTCCCTGCTGATAGCTGATGAGCCCACTACCGCGCTTGATGTAACCATCCAGGCGCAGATACTCCAATTGCTTCAACAATTGAAACGCGAACGCAAAATGGCAATTTTATTCATTACGCACGACCTAAGTATAATATCAGAGCAGGCGGACAGGGTAGCAATAATGTATGCTGGCAGGATAATCGAGCTCGCCGGAGTTGATGAGCTTTTTAACAACCCTCTTCATCCATATACTCAAGGACTTCTTGCATCCCTGCCCGGAGAGAAAGGCGTTTTGCTGAAACCAATACCTGGATTTGTGCCCAATCCCGGAAATCTGCCCGAGGGATGCAAATTTGCCGAACGCTGCAACCTAACTGATAAAAACTGCGTTTCCTATGAGCCTGAATTAAGAGAAATCTCAACAAATCATTATGTGAGATGTATAAAATGTCAGAACAAAGTCTCCTGAGAGTCGAGTCATTAAAGAAATACTTCCCATATAGAAAAGGTTTTGGTAGAACTAAAAACTACATCAGGGCTGTCGATGGGATTTCCTTTGATGTAAGACTAAACAGTGTGTTTGCGATTGTTGGAGAAAGCGGTTCGGGGAAATCTACGGTTGCAAATCTGATTCTAAGACTCACCGAACCTACAGAGGGGAAAATTTATTTTAAGGAATCCGATGTCCTGGCTTACAGGCATAAAAGCCTGAGGGAATACAGAAAATCTGTCCAGATGATTTTTCAGGACCCTTATGCATCTCTGAATCCGAGAATGAGGATTATAGATGTGCTCGGTGAACCTTTTAAAATACACGGAATCCCACAAAACGGGGGGCTGAAAAAAAATGTTCTGGATTTGCTCGAACGGGTCGGCATGGGCGCTGATTCCCTGAACAAATATCCCCATGAATTTAGCGGCGGACAAAGGCAGAGGATATGCATAGCTCGTGCGATAGCGGTCTCTCCCGAACTGCTGATTGCTGATGAGCCTCTTTCGGCTCTTGATGTCTCAATACAGGCGCAAATATTAAACCTTTTCCATAAAATCAAGGAAGAATCTGCCATCTCCTTTATATTCATCAGTCATGACCTGAAGGTCGTCCGATTCTTCAGCGACGAGGTAGCAGTGATGTACCTTGGGAAGTTCGTAGAGCAAGCTAAAACAGAGGAAATATTCTCAACCCCCCTGCATCCCTATACAAAACTGCTTATTGCATCCGCTCCAAGGCTAAGGAAAAAGCAGGACAAGAGCAAAACAGGCATATTATATACTGGTGTAAGCTCCCATGAAGTCCAAAGCCAGATTGCTGCTCCTTCAGGCTGTTTATTCCATCCAAGATGCCCTGAGAGAATTGCCATTTGCAGCAGAGAACACCCTCAAACAAAAGATATCAAGGGGAGGTTAGTAAGCTGTCATCTCTTTTAGAATCCCTGCCTTTTTGCGGCAAGGATTTAAAAAGGATATTTTACCAAAAACAGTTAGTGGAAAAACCTGTGGAAGAAATTGAAGTGTATGAGCATCTTAAATTATTTTCTTCCCCTGCCACCTGCCCAAAAACTCGCCATGGATAAAGGTATGTAAAGGCATCAAAAGGAGAGCTTGAGGAATTTAGATTTTTTACAGTTTTTATGATACAAATAAAACTGTTGAGGAAAGACCCCTAACTCCCAACAAAGAGAAACTCCTTATGGTTTATTGCTTTTAAGTGATGTAATAACATCACCCATTCGTTGAAAAAACCCAAAAGAAGTTAATAAAATGATAAAACAAACGAGCTTCATTTCAAACTTGGATTAACAAAAAGTGAATACTGTCTGAGCGTTAGCGAAAACAAATAGTGGAAAGATTTTTTAAGGGTCAATTTTTCGCTGCATAGAGCATATCAAATACCGCCATCCCTCTCTTAAGTGATGCAGCATCATTTTTGGCAGTTTTTCTAATACCGATTAAAATATCCTCAATCAAGTGTGTTTCTGGGACTCTATATTTTTTATCCTTGATATCCATTTCATGCACAATCTCGGCTATTCTCTGCAACACCTTGTTTTTGATCCCGAAAGATTTTAAGAGAACCTCGAAGGTGCACAAGTCTCCCCAATGTGTAAATGTCCCGCCATATATGTCAAAGGTAACAACACCGCTGTCAATTGTATTGATATCTTTTTCATCAATGAAATCAAAGATAGCATTTTTGTCTATGAATTTTTTAATTAGCCATGCCGACGCCATTCTATCAACAAAAGGCTTTTTTCTTGTTACCCATTTCTTGCCAAGATATTCTTCGATGTTTCTTCTTACAATATCAGGTGGTTTTTGTTTTTTTGCCCCAATCTCTTTTATCCCCTTAATTTCAGTATCGGCAGACTCGAATCTTGCGGAAAGATAGCTGCCAAATTCGGAGCTGAAGAAATCTATTTTTCTAATTTCCCCAAATTCCCTGGCTAATCTTGCCCAATGATTGAAAAGTCTTTTCAAATTGTAAGCATCAGCTTCATTTTTAATGCTTTGTATCCTCCGCTCTATTTCCTCAAGCCTTTTTTCAATGTTTCGATAATCCTTATCCCTTTGCTGATTAAAAAGTCTTTTTATTTCATCGTTTGTTGTTGTCTCAATATTAGCAGCCACAGTAAATGCCCCTTCGCCACCTGTGTCATTTATCTCTGAGATCAGCCATTGGCAGAATTCAAGATTATCATCATTTAAAGGAAGGAGATACACAGAGCCTTTAAAGTGCAGAGCCCCTGCCTTCATGAGTCTTCTCCATATCTTCATCCTTTTGCTGACAGGTCTGGCGGGCATACTGTAAAACATAATAAGCCAACTATCTGTTTTTGTTTCTATATTCATTTGCTATCCCCTTCTTCATCCTTTTGCACGCCAAGGACAATCATAAAGAAAATCCCGGCACAGGCAACAACGATTGAGGCGCCTAAAAAGGACTTGGCAATGCCGAAATAATATGCGACTATACCAGACACAAGCGGTCCGGTTGTATGCCCTATGTCCATTATAGAACCAAGAAGCCCCATTGACGAACCATAGGCTTCCCTTTTACTTAAATCGGCAATATAAGCCGAAGTAGCAGAAGTAACTGTTGAAAGGCTTATGCCGATAAAAATACTCATAAGAAGCAAGAAAAAGAAATCCTCAAACAACGGCAAAGCCCCTATGCAAACCGCCCCTATAAATGTACCGGCGATTATTTGCAGTTTTCTGCCGTGCCGGTCGGAGAATTTTCCCATAAAAGGTTTTGTAAGGGCAAGGGTAATTATCTGCGCCGAGAGCAATATCCCTACCTCATAGGCTCCATGACCTGCCTGTATGGAATAAAGGGGAAGAAACGTCTCAAATGTCCCGTATGCAAATAATATTGATGCTTCAATGAGGCATGTGAAGAGAATCGCCATGTTTGCAACAACCTTTTTAAAATTCCTGAAGACCTCCTTCTTCTCCCTCATCTTCTCTTCGCTTTCCTGAGTTGGATGGGGCAGCCTCCATGCGAGCATAAGGGTTGCAATGCCTGCAACAGCGCTGGTTATATAGACAGCCTTATAACTTAAAGCCGGGGAAAAAACGAGCAGGCTTATGACAGCCCCTCCTGCAACCGGAGCAAGGAATCTTCCAAGCAGTGTAGAAGTGGAAAACCAGCCCAGCTTCTCACCCCGCTCTTTATGAAACAGATCCGATACGTAAGCCATAGCGACCGGCATGAAAATGGCGGTTGCGAAGCCATGATAGAATCTTACGAGAGCAAGCTGCCATATGGAAGCTACAAAGAGGTACAAAAACGGGGCTGTAGAAAAAATCAAAGAGGCAATAATGAGCATCTTTTTTCTGCCTATTTTATCAGAAAATATTCCCGCCGGGACGCTCACGACAACCCCCATAAAGGCCGAAACAGCGGCGACCATTCCAACCTCCGAAGGACCTCCTCCCAGATAAGTAGCAAAAAGAGGAAGAACAGGGCTCTTAGCGATGGTAGAACTGAATACCGCAAAAAGCCCCGTTGTGCACAATAATAAGAAAGGACTGAATCTCATTTATTTTTTGATCAGCCCCTGAATCTCTTTATGATATTTTAGATATCTCCCAAGAGTTGTCTCGTTTTTCCCATACTTGGGATATGTTTTTAGAATCTCTTCAAATCTTTCTTCTGCTTCAGCCTCACTTTCAATTTTCACAAGCCTGTCTGTGATAATATCCACAAGCCTGTCGGCATATATAATTATTCTTTCCTCCAGTCTACTAAGTGTATAGTCTTTAACGGGCAAACCAAGTTCAATAGCTTCGGCTTCCGTCAACCCCCCACGAATGTGCTTCTCCATAATCGCCGTAATCTGCGGTGGAAGCCCCAGTTCTTTACCCATCTCGGCGCCTATTCTCCCATGCTCTATAGCGTGGGTCTTAGCCTTTCCGAGATCGTGAAACAACGCACCCCTTCCGATGAGTTCAATGTCAAGTTTCACATCTGTTCTGCCCGCTATCTCCAGAGCCTTTTCAGCTACCTTTATGCAGTGCCTTATGTCCTCCTCCGAGACGCCGGCTTTCCGAAGCAAATCGATATCTGAAGCCTTAATTGTATAGGTCATTATTGTACCTCCTGAAAATATCATTTGACCCCGAAATACGCAAGTGTATCTGCAACGGCTTTTTCGAGATCATCCTGAACATGCTGGAACTTTGCCTTCAAATCGTCATGGATATGCTGTAGGTATTCCTGCAGTGCCTCATCGCCATATTTGTCCTTGAAAATCTGACCATACTCATAAATCTTTGTAACATCGTGTCTCTCGGCTTTTTTAGCAGGGTCGCCATCAATCCATTCATGAATCTCCCTATAATCCTTTCCTGTCCTTTCAAGGCTAATCTTCAAGTGTTTCTCTATTGGCGGCATTTTTCCTCTCCTTTAAATGTTATATATATTACATAATATCATATGTTACATAAAATATCAAAAGAATGTTTAAACTTAAAATCGGCGATATAACAAATAGCTTCATAAAATCAACAAGATAGATATTAGGAAAATCAGTGATAGGATTTCTATTACAATGGGAATAGTTTTTCGCTCATTCTCGGAAGGCATCCTTGCCTTCCTCAGAGGTCACCATCACGCCTCACCATCCTGGTGAGTCTTTTGTGATGGTGAACGCCGCTCAAAGCCATTCACATTATCATATCAGCGTTTTCTATATTGTTCCTATCGCTATTTTTCGGATAGAAAGGGCAGGTGAAGGGTTTTTATACGACACCTTATAAAAAGAAACTTCATCGAATTTTAGAAAAAGGCATTGCATTAAAAGATAATAAACATTGTCGATTATAAAAATTCTAAAGCCACCCTTTGTGTCGGTATTTTTGGATAAAATCGGTCAATTACTTTGGGATGGATGAAGCGGAGGGAATTGGCATAAGGACAAAAATCTTATTGTATTTTTGTGATTAATTCATTAGCAGAAAGTGGTATTTTTAATATCTCTTCTACAGATTTGATAAATTTATTTATGTCTGAGAGGTTATCCATCGTTGCATCTGCGCCGGCTTGATGCAGATCTTCTATAGAATAAGGACCTGTTGCCACAGCAATACAAAAGGCTCCATATGGTTTTGCGCAGTAAACATCTCTGGGGGTGTCGCCTATAATAAGGCAGTCGCTGAAGTCAACCTTTTTTTTGTAAATCTCCTCAAATCTTTTTAACGCATGGGGCAGCAATTTGTTTCGGTCTTCGTCATCACTCCCAAAAGCCCCGAAAGGGAAATATTTATTCAGTTCAAAAGCCCCAAGCTTTATCCTTGCCCCCCTCTCCATATTGCCTGTCAAAAGCCCAAGGGCAAAGAAGCCGTTATGATTGTTCAGGATTTCGAGTATTTCAACTACACCCGGCATAACCCTTCTTCTGTTGTTGTTTATCTCTCTCCTTAAGGTTTGGAGATAAAATTCGATCAGTTCATTAATTATATGGTTATTTAAGGGGAGATTATGCTCAATAAGCCCTTCTTTGATTATCTGCGTATCTGTTTTCCCTGCCATATTGATATTAGCAAAGGCATTTTCTATGGAAAAATATTCTCGAAAAATAATATCAAGAGACCTCGAACCAGCCTTTCCAGTATCAACAAGCGTTCCGTCAATATCAAAAAGAATAAGTTTGTTCACAAATCAAAACTCCTATGCTGAAATTGCATAATTATTCAGACAAATAATTATAACATTTCATAGGTGTCCAAAATAATATTCAAGCAGGGATATGACACGATTTCTTTGCCAAAGAACTACCTTAGTCTATGTCCTAAAATAGCGATAAGAGCCTCGTCATTGCGACCCTGAGCAAAGCGAAGGGGAAGCAATCTCGCCTTTTCTGACGAGATTGCCACGAACCCTATGGGTTCACGCAATAACCTTATAAATCAATAGTTTATGAGTCTACGGCTATTTTAGGGGCATATGCAAGCCTTTGTGAGACTTCATACTTAGTTTGAAGTATGGGCAGTCGAGGCTTCCGCTTCCTTTTCAGTCTCCTCAAGTTTAACCGTGGCTTTGGCTCCAGAAATCGCATCATATCCCTCTGATTCGAAAGTATAATAAGAATTTATTTTGGACGGGTATGATTTCAAAGAGGTTTAAAAGCCAAAATAAAAGAATGGCATCTATAATTCGCTTTATCCTTACAAGACCGCATTAAAAGGAAAATCCAAAAATGCACAAGATTTTCAACTAAGTTTTCAGTTCAACTAAAAACTTAGAAAACTTCAGAAAAAAATCTCTTTGTTTTCCTGTATAATTTCTGTATAATGCTATTAAGCAGCAATACTATTAATTTATGTTATTTTAGTAATATAGAGGTGTACTAATGGATCTTATTGAAATTCTCAAAAAAGCCGTAGAGGCAAGGGCTTCAGATATCCATCTTGTTGTTAACAGGCCTCCTATGATCAGGGTAAATGGACGAATCAGGCCACTCCCTAATTATCCATTTCTTTCCGCAGAAGACACAAAGGCTCTTGTTTACAGCATGTTATTTCAGGACCAGATAGCAAGATTTGAGGAGAGGCTGGAGCTAGATATCTCTTATTTTATCCCTGGATTGGGCAGATTCAGGGTCAATGTTTTATCCCAAAAAGACGGGATTGAAGCAGCAATGCGTTTAATTCCGAGCAAGATACCGACTCCTGTTGAAATAAGGCTATCTGATGCCATCCTTTCCTTCACCAAGCTTCCCAGAGGCCTTATCCTTGTAACAGGACCCACAGGAACAGGCAAAACCACAACCATTGCATCTCTCCTTAACATCATTAATATGGAAAGATATGAACACATACTAACAATTGAAGAACCCATAGAATATGTTTATGAACATAAAAAATGCATAGTAAGGCAGAGAGAAGTAGGTATGAATACACATTCCTTTAGCGAGGCATTAAAACATGCCCTGAGGCAAGATCCCGATGTAATTCTGGTTGGAGAAATGAGGGATTTGGAGACGATATCCCTTGCCTTAACTGCTGCAGAAACTGGACATCTTGTTTTTTCAACCCTCCATACACAGGATGCTCCCCAGACAATTGACAGGATAATAGATGTTTTCCCTCCTCACCAACAACTCCAGGTCCGCACCCAGCTCGCAGCAACCTTAAAGGGAGTTATATCTCAACAGCTAATACCAAGGGCTGATGGGCAGGGCAGGGTTGCAGCCCGGGAGGTAATGGTTGTCACGCCCGCGATATCCAATCTCATAAGGGAAGGTAAAATACACATGATATACAGTTCAATAGAGACAGGCTCAAAATATGGTATGCATACTCTGGAGGCATCCCTTGCAGAGCTTGTAAAAGAGAGAATAATAACAGTTGATGACGCCTTTTCAAAGGCAAACAATCCTGATTTATTAAGGCTAAAACTGTCAGCACTGGGAATAAAAGCTCAAGCAGCAAGTTAGAGGGAGACAAATATGAAAGTCGATTTTTATTTGAGAGAACTTGTAGAAAGAAATGGTTCAGACCTTCATCTTAAAGTTGGCAGACCACCGCTAATGAGAATTCTAGGCGAATTAACTCCGACAAACCATCCCCCGATATCCAAGAAGCAGATGGAGGAGTTATTGCTCGAACTGCTTAGCGAAATACAACTAAACAAACTGGAAAAGGAGAGAGATGTTGATTTTTCATACTTGATTGAAGGTGTTGCCAGATTTAGAGGCAATATCTTCCATCAAAGGGGATATTTGGGGGCTGTATTTCGCTATATACCTTTCCATATAAAAACTATTGATGATTTGGGACTACCCGAGGTTCTTAAGGATATAGCATCGATAAACCAGGGATTGGTTCTTGTTACTGGACCTACAGGCTGTGGAAAATCCACAACCCTTGCAGCAATCATAGAATATATCAATCAAAGGGCAAACAAGCATATCGTAACCATTGAGGACCCAATAGAGTTTGTTCACGAAGATATCAAATGCACTATCAACCAAAGGGAAATTGGCACTGATGCACGCACCTTTACTGAAGCAGTCAAAAAGGCAATGAGGCAGGATCCGGATGTGATTCTCATAGGCGAGATGAGGGATAACGAGACCATCAACATGGCGCTGAGGGCGTCTGAAACCGGGCATCTCGTCTTCAGCACACTTCATACAACATATGCAAAACAATCAATAAACAGAATAATAGACGCCTTTCCGCTTGAAGACCAACAGTATATCAGGGTGAGGACAGCTATGACCTTAAGGGCTGTTATTGCCCAGAAACTAATCGTAAAGGCTGATGGTTCAGGAAGGGTTGCGGCTATGGAAATAATGCTTAATACCCCTACTATTAAAAAAATGATAGTCGAAGATAGGTTAGATGAAATAGATAAAATTATAGTCGAATCTAAAAAGCTTTATAAAATGCAATCTCTTAACCAACACCTTTTCGATTATGTTAAAGACGGTATAATAACCAGAGATGAAGCCCTTGCTTCAAGCATAAATCCCAATGACCTGAGGATTATGTTCAGCACGCTTCTTACGGGGCTTGAAAAAGACCCAACTCCCGGGAAAGCCGCCCCTAAAACCCTCTCACCTCCATAGATGAAAAGTTCTTAACCTTTTAAAACTTAAAAAGACACCTGCGGTGGATACCGCAGGTGTCTTTGTCCCGGCAGTTTAGGCTTTAATTAATCCACCAGAAGTTTAGCTTCCCACAACATAAGGTTTCCAACGGGTTACTTTACTTTGACCTTATAATTAGGCTCGGCATATTCTACTTCGGGCAGACTGCCGAATTCTTGCACAGCCTCCTTTACATCATGGCCGGATCGGAGCTTTATGTGATATATCCTTATGCCATCAATAAATCTAATGATAGAAGCTCCCTGAGAGGAGATTATCTTTCTTGCTGTTTCGTCATCAATGCCTTCCCTGAATTTAACGAGAAGTTCGTTTTCTGCAAACCTGTTCTCAGCCATCCCAAACTCCTTTTGTTTTTGCGAGGTAATTGATGCAATAGTTTCTGGTTCTTTGACGATGTGTGGTGTAAGGAATACGAGCAGGTTTGTTTTCTTCTTTGATACTGACTCATTCCTGAATGCTAATCCAATAAGCGGTATATCCCCTAATATAGGCATCTTATTCAGACTGGTTTCATCTCTTTCCTGCATTAAACCGCCTATAACTACAGTCTGCCCGTCCTTTGCAAATACGGTGGTCTTTGTTGAGCGTTTCGTTGTCGTTGGACCAACATTAATGAGCACATTTTCTGAAACCTGCTTCAGGGATGAAATCTCCTGATATATATCCAGTTTCACGAAATCACCCTCAGTAATCTGGGGTGTAATCTTTAGTGTAATGCCTACATCCTTTCTCTCGATAGAACTCAGGACGGTGTTAGTTGTTGTTAAATCTCGCTCCCTTTTTGAGATGAAAGGGACATTTTCACCTACTACTATCTCAGCTTCTTTGTTGTCTGATGTCAATATTTGAGGTATCGAGAGGACATTTACGGCATCCCTGAAATCATTGAGACTGAAGAGAGCGGCAAATCCTGGAATTGTGATATTTTGTGAAGTGATGTTTCCTTTTTCATCAATAATTGTTATTGGAATATCCCTGATAAAATTGCCTAAACCGCCAAGCGTAATACCTTCAAGCCCCTGAATGATATTTTGCACCGAACCTGAACTTACAGAACCGAAGCCTCCTATCATAACGGGTTCTTCCTTGTGCCTTGCTGTAAGGCGCCATTTGGCGCCAAGCTCCCTCAGCTTGTCTATTGATGCCTCAACAATCATTGCCTCAACATATACCTGACGGCGCTTTCTGTCAAGCTGTTTTATGATCTGGGAGAGGTTCTCGTAGTCAGCAGGAGAGGCGACAATAATAAGGGAATTAGTTGCTTTATCAGCGGTGATTGTTATAGCTCCAACTGCTTCAAAAGGCAAAGCTGCAGGGGCGGTGCCTGCTGCCTGTTGACGCTGGGGTTGAGAACCTTTCAGGATGCCGTCGAGCACTTTTTCCAGTTCGGCTGCGCTGGCGTTTTCGAGAAAATATATATTTATCCTGCCCTGGGCGTCGGGCGCTTTTATATCGAGAAGTGATATAAGAGACTTCATTGATTGTCTCGCCCCACGGTCGCCAAAAAGAACAACCGCATTTAATCTCTGGTCAGCTATGGCACGCGGCTCTTCAATGCCAATCTGTGGGGCTCCTACGGGGCGGCTCTTGCGCAATCCCTCATTCAAGATTTTTGCTACAGCATCTGCAGAGGAATGCTTGAGAAATACAAGTTCTGGTGAGTCTTTAGTTATTGGTTGGTCTATTGTATCTAAAATAGAGATAATCTTTTCGATATTAAGTCCTGAATCAATGACAAGAATAAGATTGCCAGGACCAAAGGAAGAGACATGCCCATCTTTGGATATAAGAGGTTGTATAAATTTAAGGGCGTCTTCTGAGGAGATGTTTGAGAGGGATATCAGTCGGGCTATAAAGCTCTCGTTAACAGGTTGCTTATCTTTAGCAATACCAACACTCTTTTGCCTGACTTCAGACGAAGGGACTATCTTATAAGCGTCAACGCCTGATGGTATAAGGCTGAAACCTTTTAATTCCAGAACAGATGTGAAAAGATTAAAGGCGTCCTCAATGCTCAGTTTAGAAGGCGTTATTATAGTAACCTTGCCTTTAACTCTTTCGTCATAAATAAAGTTCTTTTTTGTAATCTCGCTGATAAATTTGGTAATAGCAGGTAGTTCAACGTCAACAAAATTAAATGTAACCTTTTGCTCAGAGGAGGATTCCGTCTTAACTGATTGTTTTGCGATAGCATCATAAAGAGCAAAGGGACATAAAACCCATAAAAAGGTAATCAAAGACAAAATAACGATTTTTTTAAACATACAAAAATCCTCACTTTATAAGATAAGTCATAGTAATTCTACTGCCGCCCCTCACAATATCAAGCTGAATCCTGTCGAGACCCCTCATAGCATAAAATGCCTGAAGTGCTGATTCGAGATTGACTATATTGTATTCGTTGATTCTAAGCAATACATCACCGTTTTGTAATCCGAGCTTTTGATACAAGCCGTTGGGCCTGACCTCCCTCAAAACAAAACCTTCCTGTTTGCCGTCGATGAAATTGGGTTGAAATCTTGCGTCGGTCATTAGTTCGTTTGGATTATCTATAGCGTGCAGTATCATTTTTTTATCAACCACATATGTTCCTGCTGAGGCGCTTTTAATCAAATCGCCAGATTGGACACCCTTGACTGGAGCTGAAATATCCTGTATATTCAGGATATCCTGCAAGGGTATTTCCATTATCCCCGAGTCAGTCTGAATTAGAGCCTTATTTTTTTGAACATCCTTGAGAATACCATAATCAAAGACCCTTTTGCCGACTCTTACCGTTTCCTGCCGGTTGTCTTTATCAGCAAAGATTGCGAAACTGTATCTGCTGCTGCCGGAAATAGTGCCCATTAGCTTGATGTCGCCCGTATTAAAACGCTTCTCCTCAAAAGACGAAAGGAGGGTCAGTTTTGTTTCAGCATAGCCAAAAGGGTTGTTCCACAGCAATTTCTCATAATCCTGAAAATTCCTCATGGTCTGCTGCTTTACCTTTGGTGACGGGTATGAAGCTACAGTTCTATCGCTTTTATAAAGATAAGACAGAACATCTTTTGCAAAAAACAATATCGAAATCAATAGTAGGGCGCAAATCAAAATATTAGCAATAGTAAGGAAACGGCTGCCTTTTAATTTATAAAACACATTTTTCATTTGTAATTATTTCAAACCTATACGCTCTTTTTTTATTAAAATGTTTATGCCCAAAAATAGCGATAGGAAGGGCTGTTTCAGGATTTTTATAATCGACGCTTTCCTTTAAATTTTGTGTGATTCTTTAATAATGTTGTATCTTTTGCTAAAGTTCCTCAAGATTTCTTTTATAAGGTGTCGTATAAAAATCCTACACCAAACCTCCCTATCTATCTTGTTAATTTTGTTAAGTTCTCAGTTCTATCGCTGATTTTGGGCTTATGTAACACTGTCATTAGTTCCAACTTCTATGGTAAATTAATTGTAATTATACATTAAAATGACTATCACTTTGAAGCAAATATATTCTATGAAAGGTTTAAAGTTCTAAATTTAAAAGACCTTCAACCTCAAACCTGAAATTTTTACAGGAGAGCTTTTATAAATATATGAAGCTGATTGATATCATCTCAAGCATTGCATTATTTAGAGGTTTGCCCGAATCCCAGCTGACAGAATTGAGCGAAATCCTTGTTGATCAGACATTTAATCGTTCTGTAACCATCTTTTCAGAGGGTGATGAAGCCGCAGGCTTTTATGCCGTTATTTCAGGACGCATCAAGATATTCAAGCTCTCTCCCGAAGGCAAGGAGCAGATAATACATATCTTTGGGCCAGGTAACATCTTTGGAGAGGTGCCAGTGTTTGCCGGTGGTCGTTTCCCTGCCTATGCTGAAACGATTGAAAAGAGCAGGGTCTTTTTCTTCCCGAGAAATTCATTCATCGAGCTTATAAAGAAGGAGCCGTCTCTGGCTATGAATATGCTCGCAGAGCTTTCAAAAAAGCTGAGGCAGTTGACCCGCCTTATTGAGGAATTGTCATTAAAGGAAGTTCCCGGAAGATTTGCTGCTTATTTATTGCTCATGGGCGAAAGAGGTGGAAATGCGGATATAATAGACCTCGATATAACCAAAACCCAGCTTGCCGGACTTTTGGGAACGATACCAGAGACAATATCAAGGATACTCGGCAAAATGGTTAATCAGAGAATTATCGAGATAAACGGCAGAATTATTAAAATACTCGACCGCAATGCCCTTATTGAGATGTCAGAAGGAGGAAAACACCTGTTCTAACCTGCCCTCAATGCATCAACTATCTTCATCCTCGACGCCCTGAAGGCTGGCAGCACGCCACCTAAAAAACCCATCAGAAGTGAAAAGAAAACCGAAAGATATACAATCTCAAAGGTCATGTTAAAACTGAATGCAAGCTCCGAGAAGGTCTGAAAGTTCATGGTTGAGACGGTAAAAAACTGAAGAAATGACGCAATTATCAGACCTGCACAACCGCCAATAAAACTTATGAGAAGAGATTCCATTAAAAAAGCAAGTAGAATATCCTTTCTCTGGAAACCCAATGACCTCAATGTCCCTATCTCTCCTATGCGGTTAGCGACTGCTGCATACATAGTAATCATAGCTCCGATAATTGCACCAAGTGAAAATATTACCGTAAGAGACATGCCCAGAATGCGCAGGAATTTTGCCATCGTCTCTGACTGCTCTGCATAATATTTGACCTCTCTTTTGGCTTCAACCGTTAATCTGGGGTCTGATTCGATGCTCGATTTAAGGTTCTCAAATTCTGAAGAATCCCTCAGTTTGAATATAACAGACGAAAAAACTGGCCTTCGGAATGCCGACATCAGCTGGTCAACATCAGCCCATATCTCTGAGCTGAAGCCTGTCTTGCCAGCGTCAAATATACCCACGACCTTCCAACTCCTGAGCGCAAAATCAAGGGTTTCTCCAATGCCGGCGCCCTTAAACCTCTGAGCAATGCTTATGCCCGCAAGAATCTCAGTTGAGCCGGGCTTGGGCATTCTGCCTTCTATTATTTTCACCTGCTGCCTTAATGCAAGGGATTGTTCTTCTATCCCTCTGATGACAACGTTTGAAGGCTTATCGCTGTCACGCTTGGGCAGATTAATGAGCACAACGAGTTCCCGCGCAAATAATTGCTTGCCGTCAGTTCCGGTAGCGATTTCTGGTCTTGTTCCGATGATGGAAGCCTGATGCCTCTCAACTCCGCTTTGAACCTCAGAGACAGCGCCCTTGCGGATTATCACTGCATTGTCATAAGAGCCTGTGTCAACCAGCGTCTGTCTGAGACCTTCAGAGAGCATTAGTATTGAGGCAAAGACGAATACTACGAGGGACATTCCTACTGCCGTAAGGGTTGTTGTAAGACGGCGCTTCATGAGATTGCGAAAGCTGTATAGAAAGAATATCCCCATTATCTCACCCTCATGAGGTTCTCTGCTATCTGAACCCTGACCGCCCTTAAAGAAGGGAATACCGCTGAAATAACGCCTATAAAAAGCGAGGCGGCAATATCGAGATATATCGTCTCTTTTGTAACGACAAAAACCGGGAAATAATTGCTCATCTCACTGGCAAAGATATCAGCAGCTGGGAATGTGCATACTATGCCTATAACACAGCCGATAACTGCAATGATTAAAGACTCGCCAAATATCATCATCGTGATATGTCCGCCCCCGAATCCAATTGTCTTTAAGACAGCGAATTCAGACAACCTCTCGCGCACCGACATAGCCATAGTATTGGCAGTGACGGCAAGGATTATTATTATCACGATAAGAGATACAACCTGAATGACGATAAGAATCGCTTCGGTCATATGTATAAAGCTCAGTTGAAAGGAGCGCTCTGTCTCAGTTAATGTCTCGGCAAGGGAGTTTTTGAACATCCTGTCAATTTTTTCAGACACAGAGACAGCGAGAGTGGGGTCTTTGACTCCTATGAGATAAAAACCTACCTGGTCTGCCCTAACAGATGCGATCTTTTTCATTATCTCGTTGAGGTAATCCCAATGAAAGAAGAACTGTGATTCGTCAGTGCTTTTATCCCTGCCTTTATAAACCCCTCTTAAGACAAATTCCCAATTTCCAGGGTAAATAGTCCCTTTTAAAGTAATGGTATCCCCAACCTTCCAGGCAAACCGTTCAACGAGATTCTGCCCCGCAACAGCACCTTTTCTATCTTTTAAAAACGCCATTTTGTGCTCTTCGGAAAGGATATATTCAGGATATAACTCGAGATAGCTTTTGGGCTCGACAGCGAAATTGGCGAAAAAATTCTTTTCTTCAATATAGATGCCCCCAAACCAGTTGCCATACGAAACCTTATCAACCCCCTCAACCTGCCTTATCTTTTCCTTGTATGAAATAGGTAGGGGAAATATCAGGGAGATCGAATTCCTTGTGACGAGACGGCTTGCTGAGGATGCCTCAACGCCTGCATACCAGGCATCTACAACAGTCCTCAAAAAGCCGAACGCAATTATTGCCAGTGCTATGCCCGCAACTGTAAGAGTGGAACGGAGTTTTGAGCGGAAGGCGTTTTTAAATATCAACCTGACATTTAGCATTCATCTGCCCCTTTTCGAGCTGCTTGATTAAACGGGCTTTTTGTGCAGCCCTTGGGTCGTGTGTCACCATTATGATAGTCTTGCCAAGCTCTGAGTTTAATCTGCCCATTAGGGAGAGCACCTCATCAGCAGAGACGCGGTCAAGGTCGCCTGTGGGTTCATCCGCCACAAGGATAGCCGGGTCGGTGACAAAAGCCCGTGCTATAGCCACCAGCTGCTGCTGTCCCCCCGATAATTGCCCTGGATAGTGATCCATCCTGTCGTCAAGATTAACCATTTTCAGCGCAAAAGCCACATGCTCCTGCCTTTGTTTTTTTGAGAGGCTCGTTAAAAGAAGGGGCAGCTCAACATTTTCGAAAGCCGTAAGAACGGGTATGAGATTATAAAACTGAAATATAAATCCCACATTAGCTGCCCGCCAGTGGGCAAGCTCTGTTTCAGAGAGTTTAGTTATATCGATTCCGTCTATAGTTATTGTCCCTCTGTCAGGCTTATCAATGCCGGCGATAAGGTTTAAAAGCGTGCTTTTGCCTGAACCTGAAGGTCCCATAAGGGCAAGAAATTCACCCCTTCTAATATCGAAAGAGATATTTCCCAAAACAGGGATTACAAGACTGCCTCTGCGATATGATTTGCAGACATTCTTAATATCTATGAAAGGCTTTCCGTTTTCCATCACTTTTCGGCAATCTTTACCCTGCTGCCGTTTCTTAATTTATTGAGCGGCTTCAGGGCAATTTTGTCTCCTGACTTAACGCCGTCTATGACCTCTGTCATCTCCCTTATTGAGACGCCGGTGGTTATCTGTGTTTCTAAAGCCCTGCCGTCTTTGATTAGAAACACATATTGTTTACCATTACGCCCAATGATTGCAGAGGAGTTTATGACCGTAAGCGGCTTTTTCTCCTGAGAGCCTACCTCCCTCTCAAGGAATGCCACTTTGGCGCTCATCTCTGGGAGTATTTTCTTATCTTTATCCAGAAACCTCACCTTTACAAGCACCGAAGCCTTGCTTCTGTCAGCAGTGGGGACAATCATGTGGACAGCCTTGCTGAAGCGGGAATCTGGGAGAGCGTCAAGAAGAATCTCGCAGGGCTGACCAATCCTTATCTGCCTAAGATTAGATTCCGAGACATCCACCTCAACCTGCAAAGAGTCCATATCAGCCATAGTAACCAATGCAGCTTTAGCATTTGCGGCAGCGCCAATCGGTGTTACAATATCGCCCACATCGGCGCTTTTAGTCAAAACCACGCCGTCAAAAGGCGCCCTTATGAATGTATATTCGACATTTAGTTGAGCCACCTGAAGGGCTGCCTTTGCAGCATTTACTGACGCCTCAGCCGATTCCTTCATGGCAATTGCCTTTTTGTAGCGGGCTTCTCCGGAGTCGTATTCAGCCTGAGAGATATAACCGTGTCTCAGCAATTCCTGATTCCTTTTGTATATTAAGGTGGCATCCTGGAGTTCCGCCTCAGCCTGATTAAGATTAAACCTTGCTGCGTTCAGATTAGCGCCTGCCTGTTTCTCAAGAGCGAGTACATCCTCATTTTCGAGCCTGCCGATTATCTGTCCCTTTTTTAAATAGCTGCCCTCCTCAACCGTGAGCGATATAAGCCTGCCGGTAACCTTTGAAGCAACAGCCGCCTTGCGCTGAGCAACGACATATCCACTCGCATTCAGGAGCGTGAAGGACTGGGAAGGATACATTTGAGATACAGTGACAGCCTCAACATTAATTGAAGGTGCAAAAAAACCGCTCAAATACAATATTAAGGCAATAACGGCTATAACCACTCCGGCTACAGCATAAAAAACCTTTTCTTACGCCTTGAAAAGCCTGCTGTTTTATCCCTTTCTATCTTAAGCCCTGAAATATCATCGTTTGCCATTTATAAACGCTCCTTTTGAGTGAGACTTGAGTATACTATTTTAAACTCTTTGAGGTAAAACGGGAAATAGCTTCTTTAACAAATAGATTTAGGAAAGACTAGCATATAGTGCAAAGGTAACCGGCTTATAAGTTTTTTACATGTTCACCGGTGATTTTTGCGGCTTCTTTAGTAAAGTTTTCATTGGGAGATAATGGGGATGTCAGAATGACACAGTATTCTTTGAAAAAGAGCTTAAAATATACGCGGGTTCCGTTTTGTCCGTTAGGCTGAGAATTCAACAACTTCCTTATATTCCTCATCTTTTCTGCCGCGGTTTCGATATCATCACACCTGATGCTGACTTCGTATTTAGCCTTTGAAGCTGCCTCTATTGTATCACTCAAATCCTTTATATCCCTTGCAAGGATTTTTGCAACCTTCTCGCCTTTGGACAGCTGACCACCTATAATAATAAGGTTGCCTGATTTCAGCAATTTGGCAGACTTTTTATATAACTCTGTAAAAACAAGCAATTCTGAGATGCCAGTTTCATCTTCAACCGTAATGTATGCTGTAATACCCTTTTCTTTGAGTTTACTCTTGACATCCCTGATTACGCCTGCGATCATTATGTCGCTTCTGTCCTGCTGGGCTTCGATCTCTGATATCGGGACAACATTCATCTTCAAGAGCTTAGGTCTGTATTTAAGAATCGGATGACCGGAGATATAAAAACCGAGAGCTTCTTTTTCATAATTTAAGATATCGTTTTCGCTCCATTCTTTAGCCTTAGTTTCTGGTGTTTTACCATCACCAAAAAGCAACAAAGACATATTGTCTTTTGTTGGTGATTCAAATTCACTCATTGCCTTTGCCCTTGCAAGAGGAGGGCTTTCTGCATAAAGGGAATCAAAGGCTCCTGATTTAATCAGACTTTCAATTACCTTTTTGTTGACCTTTTTATTGTCTATTCTCTGAATGAAATCTCTAAAAGATGAAAAGGGTCTCTGATTCCTCTCGTTAAGTATGCTTTCTATTGCGGAAGTGCCAACTCCCTTGACAGCTTCAAGCCCAAATCTTATAGCATTCTCCGAAATGATAAATTCCCTTTCGCTTTTATTGATATCCGGAGGTAGCATAGGGATAGACATATTTCTGCACTCATTAATTAGTTTTACAAGATGGTCTGTATCACCCATATCGATGCTGAGGTTTGCCGTCATAAATTCTATCGGGAAGTGCTTCTTGAGATATGCAGTCCTGTATGCTAGATATGCATAAGCTGCGGAGTGAGACTTGTTAAAGCCGTATTTTGCAAAGGGAGCCATCTTATCAAATAAATCTGTAGCCTTTTTCTTGGGGATTTTATTATTTATAGCACCTTGAATAAATATCTCCTTTTGCTTTTCCATCTTTTCAGAAATCTTCTTGCCCATAGCCCGCCTGAGGATGTCTGCCTGCCCCATCGAGAAACCTGCAATCTTATTCGCTATGAGCATAACCTGCTCTTGATAAAGTATTATTCCATATGTCTCCTCAAGGATGTCTTTAAGCTGCGGCAGTTCATACGCAATAGGGATTTCACCTTTTTTTGTCTTGATGAAATCATCGATCCACGCCATAGGACCGGGACGATATAGTGCTACCAGAGCCATCAAATCCTCAAAACGGTTAGGATGCATTCTCACAAGAACATCCCTCATTCCCGGGCTTTCAAGCTGGAATATGCCTATTGTATGACCTGAACTCAATAGTTTGTATGTCCCCTCATCATCAAGGGGGATATTTTCGAGGTCAATCGATTTCCCTTGCTGTTGGATATATGAGATAGTTTTTTCAATGACTGTGAGGGTTTTTAATCCCAGAAAATCAAACTTCAAGAGCCCAATTTTCTCGATGGATTCCATATCAAACTGAGTTGTAATTACATCTTCATTCGGGTTTTTATAGAAAGCGGTGTATTCAGTTAGGGGTTGGGGTGCTATGACTAATCCAGCGGCATGTGTAGATGCATGCCTGCATAACCCTTCAAGTTTTTTGGCAATATCAAGCAGTTCAGTTACTGATGGATTATTGTGATAAAGCTCCTTTAGCTGGGGCTCTGTCTTGATGGCATCGTCTATATTGACATTTGCAGGAACAAGTTTTGCAATCTTATCAACTTCCGCATAGGGTATGTTTAGAGCCCTTCCTACATCTCTTATAGCAGCTCTTGCAGCCATCGTCCCAAAGGTTATTATCTGGGCAACATGATCAGCCCCATATTTCTGGGAAACATAATTTATAACCTCCTGGCGCCTGTCCCTGCAAAAATCGATATCTATATCGGGCATACTTATTCTCTCAGAATTGAGAAATCTCTCAAACAAAAGCCCATATTTTATTGGGTCTATCTCGGTTATTCCGAGGGCAAAGGCAACAAGGCTGCCAGCTGCTGAGCCTCGTCCTGGTCCTACCGAGATTTTCTTGCCCCTGGCATAGCTTATAAAATCCCATACTATAAGAAAATAAGATGAATAAGCCATTGATTTGATTATCTCGAGTTCGCTAATCAAGCGCTTTGTATATGAAGGTGGAGGCGCCCCTTTAAATTTCGCATTTAAGCCTTCTAAAGCTAATTTCTCAAGAAATGCATCAGGACTCATCCCGTCAGGCGGCGTAAAACTGGGGAGCAAAGACTTTCCGAGGTCAAATTCCAGATTGCAGCATTCTGCTATATAGAGAGTGTTTTTAATGGCTTCGGGGACCTCACGAAAAGCTTGAATCATCTCTTGAGGGGATTTGAAATAACAATCCTCGGTCTCAAAGCGGAGCCTCTTTTCATCCCTGACGGTCTTGCCTGTTTGTATGCAGAGCAGGATGTCGTGAGCCCTTGAGTCTTCTTTCATTAGATAGTGGCAGTCATTAGTAGCGGCAAGGGGAAGATTTAATTCCTTTGCGAGTTCTATAAGCTTTTTATTTGCATCTTCTTGCTCTGCTATACCGTTGTTCTGAATCTCGAGAAAAAAGTTTCCAGTGCCAAAAATATCTCTGTAGCTGGAAGCTATGTCACATGCCATCTTCCTATTGCCGTGCTGAAGATAATAGGGGATTTCTCCCTTAAGGCAGGCGCTCAAACCTATAAGTCCTGAGCTGTATTGGGCGAGAATTTCTTTATCTATTCTCGGCTTATAATAAAAACCTTCTGTATATGCCTTTGATAGTAGATTTGTGAGGTTTTTATACCCGCTCAAATCTTTTGCTAAAAGAACAAGATGAAAGGCAGCCTCTTCGGGTAGGTTTTTGTCCAGATTTATCTTGGTCTTTTCGAGGCGGCTGCCCGGAGCGACATATATTTCGCAGCCTATAAGAGGCTTAATACCTGCTTTCTTTGCCGTTCTGTAAAACTCTATGGCGCCAAAGATATTGCCGTGATCTGTAATTGCCAGTGCCGGCATTTTATATAAAGACGCCTGTTTAATGAGCTCGTCTATCTTTATTGCACCGTCAAGGAGGCTATATTCGGTATGCACATGGAGGTGGACAAAGTCTGAATGCTGCATGGGAAATATTAACTTTGGGGGGTATTTTTAGTCAAATTTTATTCAATGACCCAAAAGTGTCCAAAATGCAGGGATATGACACGATATCTTTGCCAAAGAACTACCTTAGTCTATGTCCTAAAATAGCGATAGGCACCTCTTTATTGCGACCCTGAGCAAATCGAAGGGGAAGCAATCTCACCTTTTCTGATGAGATTGCCATGAACCCTGTGGATTCTTGCAAGGACCTGCAAATCAATAGGTTTATGATCCTACGGCTATTTTAGGGGTATTGGTAAGCCCTTGACAGACTTCATACTTGGTTTTGAAGTATCAGCAGTCGAGGCTTTCGCTTCGTCTTCAGCCTCATTGAGGTTAGCCGTGGCTTTGGCTCCAGAAATTGCATCATACCCCTCTGATTGCAAAGTATCTAAGAATTTATTTTGTACGGGTATGTTAATGACAAAATTCAACGATACAGTTAAAACGCCCTTGTAGATACACAAGATAGTAGAAAGGGCTATTGAAGGATTTTTATACGACCCATTATATTATAAAAGAAATTTCATGGCATTTTAGAAAAAGGCATTGTATTAAAAGATAAAACAAAATTTAAATAACCCTTGCCGATTATAAAAATTCTGAGTCAGCCCTTTCTGTCGCTAAATTTCGAATTCATAAAGGATAGAAACAGTTTACGAACAAACTCTAAATATCTTTCGAAGGACAAAGTTCAATGATCACGCATTCACTATGTCGCGGTTTTTTTGCCTGACAGACTTTTCTGCCGTGCAATATCAACAAATGGGAAATTTCACCCCATTCTTCCTTTGGTGTAATAGCCATCAAATCGGATTCTATCTTCTGAGGGTCGTGATGCTTAGTAAGCCCAAGCCTGTTTGAAAGCCGCTTAACATGCGTGTCAACAGCTATGCCTTCGTTTATGCCATAAGCGTTATAAAGAATAATGTTTGCAGTCTTTCTGGCAACACCTGGCAGTTTGATTAATTCATCCATGGACTTAGGAACAGAGGAATTAAAGTTTTCCCTTATCATCAACGCAGCGGCCTGAATGTTTTTAGCCTTAGTTTTATAGAAATTGATTGAGCTAATATCTTTTTCGAAGGTCTCAATGGGCGTGTCGATATAGTCCTTCAGGGATTTGTATTTTTGAAAAAGATTCTTGGTGACCTTGTTTACAAGCACATCCGTTGTCTGCGCAGAAAGGACAGTTGCAACAAGTAGCTGGAAGGGGGTTGAAAAATTTAGCGCTGTTTTAGGTTCAGGATATTCCTTTTTAAGTAGAGATATAATTTTAGATATCTTTCTATCGTCTTTCATATTTGGCTCACCTTTTTTTCAAAATATAGATGCATTTTTAAGATAAATACTAGTAAGTATTTTCTATAAATTCAATATTGCATATCCGATTGTTTCAGAAAAGAAGAAAAAAGTTTATCAAAAAAGTCTAAAAAAGTCATCAAAAAACTTGGCAAAATAAAACCCTGCAGTTAATTACCGCAGGGTTTTTAAATGAATTATATCAGTTCAAAAGTTACTAAATAACTCTCTATTCTTCTGCTCCGACTCCGACATAAGTTCTGAGTTTTTCCTGCTCGAACATCTCCTGAGCCTTCTTTTCAGTGGTCATCAGCGAAACGACTATGCCTGAAATAAAGGAAAGCGGGATTGAGATAATGCCAGGATTCTTCATCGGGAAGATCGCCTCTTGGAACTTCATAACATCCACCATAACAGTGGGGCTTAATATAATCAATGATACCGAAGAAACGAGACCAACAATCTGAGCGGTAAGCGCACCGCTTGTTGTAAACCTTTTCCAGTACATAGACATTATAAGTGCCGGGAAGTTAGCGCTTGCTGCTATTGCAAAGGCGAGTCCGACAAGAAATGCTACATTCTGCCCTTTAAAGAGTATCCCAAAGGTTATCGCGAGTATGCCAAGACCAAGGGTTGACCACTTGGCGACTCTTACTGATTCCCTTTCTGATGCATTACCGCGACGGATAACATTGGAATAAAAATCATGTGCCAAAGCTGCAGCGCCAGCAAGGGTCAAGCCAGCAACAACTGCCAATATTGTAGCAAAGGCGACTGCTGAGAGGAAGCCGAGAAAGAATGTCCCGCCAAGAGCCTCTGCTAAAAGCGGGGCTGACATATTGCCTCCTTTATCAAACTTCTGAATAACGTCTCTTCCGACAAGAGCACACGCACTGAAACCAATAATAAAGGTAAGAATGTAAAAATATCCTATCCAGCCTGTAGCCCATGCAACTGATTTTCTTGCTTCTTTTTGGTCGGGAACGGTATAAAATCTCATAAGAATATGAGGAAGACCGCAGACACCAAACATAAGCGCTAAGCCTAATGAAATAGTGTCTATAGGATTTGCTACCAAACCGCCAGGCATGAATGCGCCTTCACCGTATTTTCTGGCAACCTCCCCAAAAAGTTTGCCAGGATTGAAATCAAATGTATAAAGCGAAAGGATAACTACCAACGTAGCCCCACCAAGAAGAAGAGCTGCCTTGATTATCTGAACCCAAGTGGTTGCAAGCATGCCTCCGAACAATATATAAGAAATCATCACTATACCAACAAACACAACTGCGAATTCATAAGGAATGCCCAAAAGAAGGTTAATCAAAGCCCCGGCACCAACCATCTGGGGAATCAAATAAAACACAACAGTTATAAGTGTAGCGATTGATGCAACGGTTCTGACTGGTCTTTGCTTTAGCCTGTAAGTTACTACATCAGCATAAGTGAATTTGCCAAGGTTCCTAAGTGGTTCGGCTATGAGGAGCAGCAAAATTGGCCAACCTACAAGCCACCCTACTGAAAATATCAAACCGTCGTACCCCCTCAGTGCCACCAAGCCGGCTATCCCGAGAAAAGATGCTGCACTCATGTAGTCGCCCGCTAGGGCTAAACCATTCTGAAAACCAGTTATAGACCTTCCCGCAGCATAAAATTCTGAAGCTGTTTTTGTTCTTTTTGAAGCCCAATATGTGACCCCAAGAGTTGCCGCAATAAATACAAGAAAGAAAAGTATTGTTTCTAAACTAACCTGTCCTAATGCTGTAGCCTGTTGCATCTTCTCACCCCGTTATCTTTTCTCTAACCTTGCTGACAAGGTTATCATAAGTGTTGTTAGCCCACAATACATAAACAGCGGTAATGCCGATTGTTGCTGCAAGGACAAATACACCCAAAGGAATACCCACTGTTATGTTTTCTGTTACCTTGTTTGCAAAAAACGGCTTGTTGTAAGCCATCATAAGGATAAACCCGTAATACAGAACCATTACTATGAACCCAAGGATAACGGTCATAACCCATTTCCCTTTTTTCAGTCTCTTAAAAGACGGGTCATTTAAAAGCTCTTTACTTTTAACCTTTTCCATACAAACCTCCATCGTTTTTTAATAATTCATTATCTCTGCAGATACCATGTATCTGGATTCCTGATTGAAAGGATTTCCTATGCCTTCCAAGTCTTCCATTTTTTTGATACCCATATTGACAAGCAGGCGAATGAACCTTTGAAAAAGTTGTGCAGTAACAAAGGCGTCTTTCAAGGAGTCATGGGCACCATTAGATGCAATCCCGAAACGGCGGGCTAATTTTGTTAGATCAGTGTCATCTGAATATGATAAAAAGCGTCTAAGAACGGGATGGTTGCCTTTTAGATACTCATAAATTAGCGCTGTATCCAGTCTGGGGTTGAAAATTACAGGACTGATGATTTTTCCTGCTGCCTTATCAAGAAAATTCATATGGGCAGACACAAAGTGACCTACTATTATATCTTTCCCACAGAAATCAGCAAATTCCGTAAGAATTTCTTCTATATCGAAATTTTCTCCGTAATCTGCTTCGTTATCGCCTTTGGATATCAGACTTCTAAGCTTAAATGCGCCTTTAGGCTTTAAGGCCCTGTAAAAGGTCTTACCAAGTTCTATTCTGCTTCCTTCCATTCTGATAGCGCCAATTGACAATAACGTATCTTTTTGTAGGTCAACCCCGGTAACCGCTGTCGCTATAACCACATACTTTCTGAAAATTATAGAGCTATAATCTTCGTGCCAAAATGCCCTGTCACCAGAACCTACTACCCTCCCATCTGGGGTATCATTGTTTCCATATCTCTGAATCATCATATCCATAATAATCTCCAGTATTTTGGAATTTTAGATTGTTTAATTAAATTAATAGCAACGATTGTGCCAACCTGCTTTAAAGAAAAATATTAATATAAATCAATTAGTTATAAATGAGCATCTAAGAATTTTAAAAAAGTTTTTGCAAGTTTGAAAAAAAATTAGTAAGGTTAGAAAAGCGCTTATGTAGTCGTTATTTTATAGATTTGCAAGAAAGCAAGAAGAATTTGCAGATATGAAAAAAACACATTAAGGTTTAAGAAGTATCTTTTTTAAGGCCGTATTTCTTAATTTTCCTGTATAAAGTGACCATGTTTATTCCAGCCCTTTTCGCAGCTTCCTCCACATTTCCATGAAATTGCTGTAACAGAGACTTAAAATAGTCCCGTTCAAATTGCGCAAGGGCATTATAGTATTCTCCCGATGCTGAATCCTCTGAATCCTTTCCGTTAATCTTAATAAATTGTGCGAGTATGTCTGTATCAATATACCTATCATTACTGAGAGCGTGAGCTGCCTCAATAACATTTTTGAGCTGCCTTATGTTTCCGGGCCAATGAAAGTTAGTTAGAGCCTCCATCGCATCTAAAGTAAAACCTGCACAGTGTTTTCCAGACTTCTTGTTCTGTTGCGAAATGAAATACGATACCAGCAAAGGTATATCTTCAGTCCTTTCCCTTAGCGAGGGCAGCTCTATACTCACACCGTTTAGTCTGTAATAAAGGTCTTCCCTGAATTTATCAGCCTTGATTGCTGATAATAAATCAACATTCGTGGCTGATATAATCCTTACATCCACCCTTATATTTTTATTATCGCCTATGCGTCGTAATTCCTTTTCCTGAAGAAATCTTAAGAGCCCCTTTTGAGCTTCAATGTTAAGATTGCCCACTTCATCCAAAAATAAAGTTCCTTCATCGGCTGATTCAATAAGTCCTACCTTGTCCTCATGAGCTCCTGTAAATGCGCCTTTTTTATGTCCAAACAGTTCGCTCTCAAGGAGATTCTGGGGCAGAGCTCCGCAATTTAATATAACAAAGGGTTTGTCTTTCCGCAGTGAATTATAATGGATTGCATGGGCTATGAGTTCTTTGCCGGTCCCCGACTCTCCCCTTATGAGAGTCGTTATTTCAGTAGGAGCTATCTTTTTGACCTTTTCAAGGACATCTTTAATACCCTTTGAGATTCCTATAATGTTTTCGAATCTGAATCTGCCACGAAGTTCTTCTTTTAATTTGATATTTTCCCTAAGTAAGGCGTTATTTTTAAGGACATTATTAACCCTCAGCATGAGCTCTCCCGACTCAAAAGGTTTCAAAAGCATGTCGTCAGCGCCTTTTCTTAAGGCTTGTATTGTAATGTCCAGGGTTGCGTGAGCTGTAATGATTATTACGGGAGTAGCCCCGTCTATTCTTTTAATATGTTCGAGCACTTCTATGCCGTCCATACCGGGCATCTTTATGTCCGTTATAACTATCGAATAATCGCCACCTTTAAACTCAGCGACGCCACTATAAGGATTATCAAAAGTCACAACAGCAAACCCGTTGTCTGTCAAAATTGCCTTGATTAGGTTACACAAACCCGGGTCATTGTCAATTACCATAATAGGTGCTATATTTTTCATATTTAATATCTCTTTATAGGAAGGCTAACAGTTATCTTAGTCCCAACTCCCAATTTGCTTTCTACGGATATTTTGCCTAAATGTTGTTTTACTATCTGTTTTGTAACTGCCAATCCCAGACCGCTTCCTTTTGGTTTAGTTGTAAAAAAGGGTTCAAATATCCTGTCTATATTCTCCTCGGGGATGCCTGCACCTGTATCTTTAAAAATAATATTTACAAAGCTATCTTCACCTATTTCAGTTTTTACCAAGAGTTGTCCCTTGTTCTGAACAGCCCCTGCTGCATTCATAATTAAATTTATAGCTACCTGTTTAATCTGGTCTTCATCAAACATCATGAGGGGTATATCCTTATCAAACTCTTTGATTATTTCGAGATTCTGCAGGTCAGGATGGTTAGAAGCAAAATTGACTATCTCATCCAGTATAATGTTTAAATTGCTTTCCTTTAAATCTGGAGCAGGAATTCTTGCAAAGTGAAGGAAATTCTCTATAATTTTTTTACATCTCTGGGTTTCGCTTTTCATCTCTTTAATATATCTATATACAGGTTCATCGGGGGAAACCTTTCCCTCCATGTAGGATGCATAACCAAGTATTATCCCAAGGGGGTTATTAATTTCGTGAGCAACCTCGGAGGCTAAAATCCCCAGGGAAGCCATTTTTTGGTTTTGATTGATGGTTTTCTCCATCTCCTTTTGCTTTTTTAGAATATCTACCATATTATTAAAATCCTGGGCAAGCTCTCCTATTTCATCGTGACTATCTAGGGAGATTTTCTCATTTAACCTTCCACGTTTAATCTTTCTCACCCCTTCTATCATTTTATTTAAAGGGGCGGTAATCGTTGATGAAGCCCAAGATACAAGAAAAACAGAGAGAACTATGGATATAAAGACAATGGCAACCATGTTGGACATGATATGCTCCTTTATCAATGATGCCTCTTCGTAAAACTCATCTTCATAAGGGCCAACTGCCACAATCCAGTCCCAGGGTTCAAAGTATAAGTATCTGACTATCTTCATGCGGGCTTCATTTTCGTGGGGGTTCTTCCAAGGGTAACGAATCCAACCCTCTTTTTTTTCAAGCATTTCCTTTATAAAGTAATGTCCCTTGAAATCGGTAGCGTCTGAGATGTTGTCACCCTCCCGAGCAGGGTGAATGGTTAATACCCCTTTAGTGGTGATACAGTAAATATAACCAGTCTTTCCTATCTGCTTGCTTTTAATAATCTGCTTGAGATTATCAAAGGATACCGGATCCGACTCAGGGGAGCCAACATACATATGATAGACAGTGAGCAGATCCCTGGCAAACTCAGTCATATGTTCTATGTCAGCAAGGCTTGTGGCTGTTATACCCTTATACGCTTGATGTGTAGCGACCGAGCCTATTATGAGTCCAACGCTTACTATCAGAATCATGACAAAGGGAAGAACAAGAACTAATATCTTCCACCTTATTTTTAAATTTTTATAAAAATTCATTCTAATTGCTAAAAAAGTCTCCCTTATCCAGAAACTTTACGATTGTGTATCCCCTTTTTAATTTTAGATTTGTATGAGAAACTCTTTAAGAAATTTCTGATTTGAAGTTTGACTGATTCAGCAGCTGTTCCTCCGTAAGACTTTTTTGCATTGGCTGATTCACGGGCATCCAGAAATTTGTAAATATCCTTTTTAATTAAATCTGAAAAAGATTTATATTCTTTGATGCTCAGGTCAGAGAGTTTTTTATTATTTTCGATACAATAACGAATCATTCTGCCTGTAATCTCGTGAGCTGTTCTGAATGGCAATCCTTTTATGGCGAGATATTCAGCAACATCAGTAGCAGTGGAGAAACCTTCTGAAGCAGTTTCATAAAGTTTATCTTTATTAAATTTTGTCTTTTTAAGCATCTGTGTAAGCACAGTTATTGTAAGCTTTAAGGTATCGACAGCATTAAATAAAGCCTCCTTATCCTCCTGCATATCCCTGTTGTACGAAAGGGGAAGCCCTTTCATAACCGTAAGCAGGCTGATTAGTGTCCCATAAATTCTTCCTGTTTTACTACGCATTAATTCTGAGACATCGGGATTTTTCTTCTGTGGCATAATACTCGAGCCGGTTGTAAATGCCTCGGGCAATTCAATAAAACCAAACTCTTGAGAAGACCATATAACTATTTCTTCTGCGATTCTCGACACATGCATCATAAAAATCGAAGCATGGCATAAAAACTCAAGCACAAAATCTCTGTCCGATACGGCATCAATGCTGTTTTCACTGACCGAGTCAAATCCAAGCAATTTTGCAACATATTGTCTATCAATGGGTATAGAAGTGCCAGCAAGGGCACACGAACCTAAAGGGGATACATTCAACCTTTTCAGGCAATCTTCGAACCTCATAATGTCTCTTTCAAACATCTGGACGTAAGCCATCAAGTGGTGTGACAAAAGAATTGGCTGAGCCCTTTGCATATGGGTATAGCCTGGCATTACCGTTTCGATATGCCTTGACGATAAGTCCACAAGAACTTTTTGGAGCCTCAACAAAAGCTGGGTAATCTCTTTGATTTCATCACGCAGGTAGAGCCTTAAATCAAGGGCAATTTGGTCATTTCGCGACCTTGCAGTATGTAACTTACCGCCTGTATCACCTATTTTTTCAATAAGGGCGGATTCTATATTCATGTGTATGTCTTCCAGTTCCTCTTTGAATAAAAATTTGCCTTCCTCTATTTCATTATAGATTTCCTTCAAACCTTTGATAATTTTATCAGCATCAAGCCTATGAATAATTTTCTGTTTAGCCAGCATTTTAGTATGGGCGATACTTCCCTCAATATCATAACGCCAGAGCCTTTTGTCGAAGGAGATAGATTCGGTATATTTCTCGACAATTTCTGCTGTCTTCTCGGTAAATCTTCCGGACCAAGGTTTTTTCATGATTTCTATTTCCCCGCTGTGTCTTAAGCAAGTGTATTTTTTGTTGACAGGCTATATGGATATATTATAACAGTATTTGTTGCTCAGACAATCACGTCAGTGAGACTTTTAAATAGAGTCTGCCTGTAAAGTTGTTTCCCCCTTATTATTAGAAAAATTTTTATCGGAGTTTTAAAGGTCAGGTTTTTTTATCAACTTTTTTTATGATACAATTTAAAATAATCGAAAAGGAGGTGAATCAATATGAAGCTTTTGAAAATATTGTTGATTTTATTACTGGTTATCGGGGTATCCTTTTCTGTTGCTATTGCCGCTAAACATACTCCCCAAGAGCGCGGTAAAATTCTTTTTAATGACCCCAAATTTGCAGGTGGCTCCAAATCATGCAATGAATGTCACCCCAATGGAAAAGGGCTTGAGAATGCGAGCCTAAAGCAAGAGTTCAAGATAATGGGTAAAACATTGAAAAACATGGAAGAAGCCGTTAATTTCTGCATAGAAAAAGCTAATAAGGGAAAACCTATTGATGTCAAATCGCAGCAGATGAAGGATATTGTCTCTTACATTAATTCCTTAACGCCCAGATAACTTTGAAATTGGATCCTTAAGGGGGTAATAATTACCCCCTCTTATGCTTGGAATCATAATTTCAGACATTTAATTTTTTGATATTCTTAAAAAATCTACTCAAGGATGTATAATATGCCATATGTAGTATGGTGTGATATGTTCAGCATCAATATGCCTTATATCGATAATCAGCACAAAAAACTGCTGATATAGCAAATGATTTTCATAAAGCCTTCTATGAAAACAAAGGAGGGGAATCTTTATTCAAGATACTCAATGCGCTAATCAAATATGCTGATCAACACTTTCGAGACGAAGAGAAAGTAATGGAAGCCGCTGATTATCCGCATGATAAAACGGTCGAACACAAAAAAATTCATGAACAGCTAATAATGGATATTTTCAGGCTTCAGCAGGAATGTAATCAATCAGCAGAAAAAACTATATATGAGCTCGAATTATTTCTCAATAGCTGGCTGATCAACCATATTCTAGCAACAGACAAGCAACTTGCTCCCTATTGCAAGAATATTCAGGAACTCCAGTTTTAGGTCTTCAATGCATCATTGTTAATGCCGCTATCTCCTGAATTATCAGTCGCCCCAAAAAATTTTTCCCTAAGGGCTATCTCGACTGCCTCGGAAACAAGCCCCTTTATTGAACCGCCGTAAGAGGCGACTTCTTTGACAATCGTAGATGTTAAGTAGGAAAATTCTTCAGAGGGCATCATGAAAACAGTCTCTATTTTCATATCAAGACGCCTATTCATAAGCGCCATCTGAAGTTCATATTCAAAATCTGAGACAGCCCTTAGTCCCCTCATAACTACACAACCCTTCTTCTTTTTAACATAGTCTATCAGAAGTCCATTAAACGCCTCTACTTCAACATTTTTAAGCCCTTTAACGGACTCTTTTATGAGCCTCAAACGCTCTTCCAGAGACAACAGGGGCAGTTTCTTTGGATGGGGGGCAACAGCAATTATTATTTTATCGAATATCTTGAGTCCCCTTAAAACAAGGTCAAGATGTCCGTTTGTTATGGGATCGAAAGTTCCCGGATATATTGCTAATCTCATCTGTAGTCTCCATTAATTGACAACAGAATTTTTTATAAATAAACTGAGCATAGTATCGCCGTAATGGTATTGTTTTAAAAGTTTCAAGCAACCGGTTGTTAGAGGCATATCGGTTTTTTTTGATGAATGTTCTACAATCAAAACACCATTATCGGACACTAAATTACCCCTGCCAAGGAGGTATATAATTTCATCAAGCTCTTTTGAACCATAGGGGGGATCAACAAAAATGATGTCAAAGGGCTTAATATCAGTTTTAGATGATTTGTTAACGAATATGGCAGCTCTTTCTTTGATTACCTTGACTCTTTGACTAAAACCAAGATCAAAAACCATTTTCTTAATAGCTCCAACTCTGACACTGCTTTCATCTATAAATACGACAAAAGCAGCACCTCTGCTCAAAGCCTCAATCCCGACAGCCCCAGTTCCTGCATAAAGATCAAGAAATAAGGAATTTACAACCCTATCCCTCAGGATATCAAACAAGGCTTTCCTTACCTTTGCTGAGGTTGGTCTCAAAGGGCATGAGTCCACCTTGAGAAATGTCTTTTTAAAGCTAAGCCTTCTGCCCTTTGCCAGTCCGCCAATAATTCTCATCTAAGGTTTTAACTGAGTGGAGGGTTTATAATATAACTATCCGGTAATGTATAGCCTGAAATTTTTACTTTCCTTCCTTCTACCTTCAACCTTCCTTCAGCAAACAATTTCACTGCTTCTGGATAAATCTTGTGCTCCAATGCCAATATTCTTGCAGCAAGAATATCCTCGGTATCATCAGGAGAGACTGGCACTGCTGCTTGTATAATTACAGGGCCAGAGTCAACCCCCTCATCTACAAAATGAACTGTGCAGCCGCTTATCCTGACGCCGTAATCAACTGCATCTTTTTGACCGTGAAGTCCCGGAAAAGAAGGAAGAAGCGCCGGATGAATATTCATCACACGGTTTGGGTATGCATCGAGAAGAGGTTTTTTAACTATCCGCATAAAACCTGCGAGAACGACGAGTTCAACGCCCCTTGCTTGGAGCTGTCTTGTTACATCTGAATAAAATTCGTTTTTATTTTCATACAGGGCAGGATCAATGAAAAGGTGATCAATAGAATGTTTTTTTGCGCGCTCTATGGCATAAGCGCTAGGATTATCTACAATCAAAAGTTTAATTGCTGCATTCAGCCTGCCTGACTCTATAGCGTCAATCAAAGCCTGAAAATTCGATCCCCTGCCCGAAGCAAGGACACCAACATTGAGCATCTTCACCCTCCTTCCCTAGGATACGAAAAAGGGATCTGGCAAACCAAATCCCTTTTCAAGGAGTATCAAAGTTTTCCTTACTCGCACTTTCGGGATTTTCCAGACCCCTTTTTCGAAAGGGTTCACGTGGAAATCCCGAGTCTCGGAAAGACAATGAATTGCAGAACTACCACAATTATTATAATTGCAAGTATAAGGAGTATAACCTTCAACCTGTCTTTTCCTTCTTTTTTGCAGCCTTTGGTGGCAATTTGTCCTTTACATCGTTGAAATCTACAAACTCAAGTATCGCCATGGGGGAACTGTCATTTACTCTTTGGCGAGTTTTGACTATTCTAAGATAGCCGCCGTTTCTATTTATAAATCTTGGTGCAATCTCAGAAAACAGCTTGGCAACCGCTGATCTGTTTGGAATATAGCTAAGGGCAATTCTTTTTGAGTGTAAGTCACCCCTTTTCCCAAGGGTTATGAGTTTTTCAGCCATACCCCTGACTGCCTTGGCTTTTGCAACGGTAGTTTCTATCCTTTGATGTTGAAAGAGTGAAATTACGACTCCTCTGAGCAACGCCTTTCTCTGGTTAGCAGTCCTACCAAAGCTGCTACCAGCCACTTTATGACGCATTCTATATCCTCCTATTCATATCTGTTGAAACTCCTGCACCTCGTCACCGCTCAATCTCATTCCAAGACGCAGTCCATGGCTATGCAGTAAATTCATTATTTCATTAAGGGATTTTCTACCAAAATTCTTGGTCTTCAGCAGTTCATATTCAGTCTTCTGGACCAGGTCGAAGATTGTCTTAATGTTGGCATTTTTTAAACAATTATAAGCCCTGACTGACAGTTCGAGTTCCTCAATCGTTTTCATCAGAAGGTCTTTTATATCTTCTTTATCTCTCTCAGTAAAGGTCTCTACGGATTCATCTTTGTCATCGGAGCCGTTACAGAGTATGAACAAATCAAGATGTTCCATCATAATTGATGCCGCATTACTTACAGCTTTCTCTGGCAGAATGCTCCCATCCGTCCAAATCTCCATGATAAGCCTGTCATAATCTGTCAATTTGCCAACCCTCGTTTTTTCGACCCAGAAATTAACCTTCTTTACAGGGCTAAAAACGGAATCGACAAAAAGGGTATCAACAGGTGCGCCCTCTTCTTTATTTAATTCTGCGGATACATATCCTTTTCCTTTTTTTACAACCATCTCTATCTCTATGGTACCATTTTCAATAGTTGCAATATATTGATCTTTATTGATTACCTCTATCCCGGCAGTAACCTGGACATCTGCACCAGTTATTTCCTTACTGCCCGATACATGGATAGTTACCGTTTTTTCATTTTCAGACAGTAACTTAAATCGCAATTTTTTAATATTAAGCAGTATATCAACAACATCTTCCTTTACACCTTTGATGCTCGAAAACTCATGCAAAACCCCTGAAATTCTGACTGAAGTAACCGCAGCCCCTTCTATGGATGATAATAATATCCTTCTCAGGGCATTGCCCAGAGTAGTGCCGAAGCCGCGCTCAAGCGGTTCAGCAACAAGCTTGCCATAAAAAGGGGAAAGAGTATCTTCATCGAAATTGATCTTTTGAGGCAGCTGGAAACCCTTCTTAACGAGATTCATTTATATGGCCTCCTGAGCCTGAAAAAACATATAATAATTCTTCTGGCTATATTTTAAGAATAATTTAATAAACAAAATTTCAAATCTACTTTGAGTAAAATTCTACTATTAGCTGCTCCTGAACAGGCATCTGTATTTCTTCTCTCGAAGGAATACGCAAAAACTTGCCACGAAAATTCTGCAAGTCAACCTCGAGCCAGCCCGGAATGCCTCTGTGTTCAGCAATAGAAAGACTTTCCTTAATTGTTTGAATCTCCCTGCTGGGCGGGGCAACCTCAACAATATCCCCAGGGCGAATCAAGTAAGATGGTATATCAACCCTTTTCCCATTTACTGTAAAATGGCGGTGTTTTACCATCAGCCTCGCCTCCCGTCTGTTTAAGGCAAACCCCATTCTGAATACAACGGTATCAAGTCTTCTTTCAAGGAGTTGGAGCAGCACTTCCCCAGTTACTCCTTTCATTTTAGAAGCCTTTTCATAATAGTTTCGGAATTGATTTTCCATAACGCCGTATATTCTTCTGACCTTTTGCTTTTCCCGCAACTGAATGCCATAATCCGAAAGTTTGCCCCTGTTCTGACCGTGTTCACCGGGAGCATATTTGCGCCTCTCAATTGAACACTTTTCAGTATAACACCTGCTTCCTTTCAGAAAAAGCTTTTCGCCCTCTCTTCTACAGAGCTTGCAAAGAGGCCCGCTATATCTTGCCATCTATACTCTCCTCCTCTTTGGGGGTCTGCATCCATTATGGGGAACAGGCGTTACATCCTTAATCATCGTTATCTCAAGTCCTGCAGCTTGAAGAGCCCTAATTGCTGTTTCCCTTCCTGAGCCCGGCCCTTTAACATAAACATCTACCTGCTTCAATCCCATCTCCTTAGCCTTTTTAGCTGCTGCTTCCGATGCCATCTGAGCGGCAAAGGGTGTGCTTTTTCTTGAGCCCTTGAAACCAAGACTACCTGCGCTTGACCACGCAATCACACCGCCATTTGGGTCTGTAATAGTAACTATTGTATTATTAAAAGTGGTCTGGATATGTGCAGCCCCTGTAACTATATTTTTCTTTACCTTTTTCCCACCTCTTTTTTTCTGTGCCATTCTGAACCTCCTTACTTTTTCTTGACCACCAGCTTCCTTGGTCCTTTACGTGTTCGCGCATTAGTCTTTGTTCTCTGTCCCCTCACAGGTAGATGGGCAAGATGTCTTTGCCCCCGATAAGACCCTATATCAGATAGCCTTTTGATATCCATAGCCACTTCTCTTCTGAGATCTCCCTCAACCTTATAATCCCTGTCCAGAATATTTCTTATTTTTACAATATCCTCATCAGTCAAATTCCTCACCCGAGTATCAGGATTAATATTAGCTTCTGCGAGTATTTTATTGGATAGAGACCTCCCAATTCCGTAAATGCGCGTCAAGCCCACCTCAACTCGTTCATTCTTAGGAAGATCGATGCCACTTATTCTTGCCATATAAAAGCTCCTTTAAGTTCTGTTTGAATTGACAGCAATTTATCTTCTCTAACCTTGCTTCTGCTTATGTCTTGGATTTTCACAAAGAACCCTTAAGACGCCTTTTCTTTTTATTATCTTACACTTGGAACAGATGGTTTTTATAGAAGGCCTCACCTTCATTTTCCCTCCCAAAAGAGAATTTCACACCATAGATTATTCAGATTGAGTGATGGAAATGTCTCTAAAATAAATTAATTCAATATGGTTTATTATCATTTAAATCTGTAAGTTATTCTACCCTTTGTAAGGTCATACGGTGAAAGTTCAACAAGAACCTTATCTCCAGGCAATATCTTGATAAAATGCATCCTCATCTTACCAGAGATGTATGCAAGGATTATCTGTCCGTTCTCCAGTTCTACCCTAAACATGGCATTCGGGAGGGTTTCGATAATCTTGCCGCTGACTTCTATGTTTTCTTCTTTTTCCATGCTAAATTATATAATATGACTTATTTTTTATATTTTAGTCAATATTAAAGGATTGTTCTTTGTAATGGCAATTGTGTGCTCAAAATGTGCAGAAAGACTGCCATCTGCTGTCACAGCCGTCCAACCATCATCAAGAATCCTGACATCTGGGCTTCCCGCATTAACCATAGGTTCTATAGCGATAGTCATGCCCTCTCTCAGTCTCACCCCTTTCCCAGGCGCTCCGAAGTTAGGCACCTGAGGGTCTTCATGCAAAAAACGCCCTATACCGTGTCCAACAAAAGCCCTTACCACTGAAAAACCGCTTGTCTCTACATGCTGCTGGATGGCAGAAGAAATATCTGATACCCGGTTCCCTACGACTGCCTTTGAAATGCCAATATAAAGAGCCTCTTCAGTCACTCTAAGGAGCCTTTTGGCATCCTCGCTAATCTCTCCTACCGGCAGCGTTATGGCTGCATCACCATAAAAACCGTTTAACAAAACACCCAAATCAACACTTATAATATCGCCTCTTTTTAGTTCTATACGAGATGATGGGATTCCGTGAACCACCCGATCGTTTACTGAAAGGCACACGCTTGAAGGATAACCCCTGTAACCCTTAAAAGCTGGAATCGCTTTTTTCTTTAAAATCTGCCCCTCTACAAACCCTTCAATTTCTGCTGTAGAAACACCCTCTTTTACAAAAGACTTAAGACTCTCAAGAACTTCCGCTACAATCCTACATGATTCCGCTATCTTTTTGATCTCGTTCTGGGACTTAATTATAATCACAAGAGAATTATCTTCTGCCCTTTATCCGTCCCTTCTTTAGGAAGCCGTCATAGGATCGTGTGATTAAATGGGACTCTATTTGGGAGACTGTATCAAGGGCCACACCAACGGATATAAGTAGAGAGGTTCCACCAAAATAGAATGGCACATTCAGCCTCGATATGAATATCTCGGGTATTATGCATACAAAACAGAGATACAAGGCGCCTACAAAGGTAAGTCGGGCTATAACCTTGTAAATATAGTCTGATGTTTTCTGCCCCGGTCTAATGCCCGGAATATATCCACCCTGTTTCTGGAGATTTTCTGCGACGTCAACAGGATTAAAAATAACGGCTGTATAGAAAAAACAGAAAAAGAATATTAAAACCATATAAAGAGAAGTGTAAATAGGTGTCCCGGGAGATAATTGGTTGGCAAAAGACTGGACCCAGGGAATCGCAATAAAGCCGGCAACGGTTGAAGGAAACATAATTATTGAAGAGGCAAAAATTGGCGGTATGACGCCGGCGGTGTTTATCTTCAAAGGTAAATGAGCTGTCTGACCGCCGAATACCTTATTCCCAACTACGCGCCTTGCATACTGGACTGGAATCTTTCTCTGCCCCCTCTCAATATATACTATCCCGCCCACTATGGCAATCATTACAACAATAAGCACGAGCATGAAAATCAGAGAAACCTCGCCTGCCCTGATAAGGGCGATAGTTTTAACAACAGCATCAGGAAACCCAGCCACAATTCCTGCAAATATTATCAATGATATGCCGTTACCTATGCCTCTTTCAGTTATCTGCTCGCCTAACCACATCAAGAAAACCGTCCCAGATGTAAGTGTGATCATGGTTATTAATCTAAAAGACCAGCCAGGATCTCTGACAAATTCCCCCCCAGACATTCCCTCCAAGCCGATTGCTATCCCCAGCGATTGAACAGCGGCAATTCCAACCGTTGCAAATCTTGTATATTTTATTATCTTTTTTCTGCCCGTTTCGCCTTCTTTAGCAATTTTCCCAAGGGCTGGAATTACGACGGTCAATAGCTGAAGTATAATGGAAGCGCTTATATAGGGCATTATTCCCAGCGCAAATATTGCCATCTGGGAAAGGGCTCCGCCTGAAAAGATATCAAAGAAACCAACAACAGCCCCGCCCTTTTCCAATAAGAATTTTTTGAGCGCCTCACTGTTGATCCCTGGAGTAGGAATATGAGCGCCAACCCTGAATACAACAAGAAGCGCAAGGGTAAAAATTATTCTGCTTCTGAGTTCAGGAATCTTAAAAATATTCTGGATGGTTGTTACAAGCCTCAACTCTTTAGCACCTCTACTTTGCCCCCCGAGGCTTCAATCTTAGATGCTGCAGATGAGCTGAATGCATGAGCCTTGACTGTTAGAGGCTTACTTATATTGCCTACGCCCAAAACTTTTATGCCGTCTTTTACATCTTTTATTACCTTTTTTTGAATTAAAAACGAAGGGGTTATTTCAGCAACATCTTGAAACCTCTCGAGGTCTTTGAGATTTATAATTGCATATTCCTTCTTAAATGGTATATTTTTGAATCCTCTTTTAGGTAGCCTTCTCTGTAAAGCGGTCTGCCCGCCTTCGAACATCGGACCTTTTATGCCACCAGAGCGAGATTTTTGTCCCTTGTGACCCCTTGTGGAAGTCTTACCATGTCTGGAACCAGGCCCTCTTCCGACTCTTTTAGCCTTTTTAGTACTACCTTTTGCGGGAGATAAATCCTGTATTTTCATAATATTGAATCTTATCCTCCTTGTTCGGCTTCTTCTTCTGAAGGGGCTTCACCCTCTGACTTGCCCCTTAGCTTAAATACGGTTTCAGGGTCTTTTAAGTTTGCCAGTCCATTTAATGTTGCCTTAACGGTATTAAAGGGATTGTGTCCCCCTATTGATTTAGCCACAATGTCCTGAACGCCTGAAACCTCAAAAACAGCCCTTGCAGCACCACCAGCAATTAAGCCAGTACCTTTGCGAGCAGGATTAATTATAACTGAATTAGATCCGTATCGTCCAATAATGCGGTGGGGTACTGTCCCGTCCTTTATAGAAAATTTAAAAAGCCTCTTTTTAGCCTGTTCTACTGCCTTCCTGATAGCCTCAGGAACCTCTGATGCCTTGCCTTTACCAGCGCCTACAATACCCTCACCATTACCGACAACAACGAGGGCGCTGAAGGAAAATCTCCTGCCGCCTTTTACAACCTTTGCCACCCTGTTTATATATACAACCTTATCTTTTAAGTTCAGCCCTTCAGGATTAATAATCTCTGTCTTCACCATACCTCCTAATCTAAAACTCTAGGCCGTTTTCTCGTGCCCCTTCAGCAAGTGCCTTTATGCTTCCATGATATTTATAGCCGCTGCGGTCAAAAACTATTTTCTTGATTCCTTTAGCAGTTGCCCGAGAAGCAAGTAATTTGCCAATGGCGGCAGCAGCTTTTACATTACCTTTATGCCCGGGTATATTACTTAACTCCTTGTCAAGGGTAGATGCAGAAACAAGGGTATGCCCTTGCGAGTCATCTATCAGTTGTGCATATATATTGTTAAGACTTTTATAGACGCAAAGTCTGGGTTTATCAGATGTCCCTGAAACCTTTTTCCTTGTTCTTTCATGTCTTCTTGCCTTTGCCTGAAGTTTTATTAATCTCACCCATGTCCTCCTGAATCTATTAAAACTTTAGAATTATAGCTTTGCCTTATCAAAAATGCTAAAGGGGCAAACCATGTCACGCCATGCCATCTAATATACTGATAAATGCCAGAAGTATCATTTATTTATATTCTACTATTGTGTCTGATAAATAACTTTAAACCAAAAGTCATTCCCGCTAAAGCAGGAATCCAGGTTAATCAGCCACTGAATTCAACATCCCCCGATTAAAAATTTCAAGGGCAAGCAAGGGCAGAATGACAATACGAAAAATTTCCACAACTGTTAAGGATATCATACCGGGTTGCAAAAGCAAGTCGAGTATTTTACTTCTTGCCTGTTTTGCCAGCCTTAAGTTTAATCCTTTCTCCCGCATACCTTATCCCTTTTCCTTTGTATGCATCGGGGAAACGTATGCCTTTAATTTCGGCAGCTACCTGACCAAGGGTTTGCTTATTGATAGATTTCAGGGTAATGCTCATCTGTTTATCATCAACAGTCGCGGAAACGCCTGCCGGCAGTTGATATTCTACCGGATGGGTATAGCCTACTGCAAAAACGAGTTTATCTCCCTTTAACTGCACCCTGTATCCTATGCCGGTTATTTCGAGCACCTTTTGATAGCCTTTCGAAACACCTTGAACCATATTTGCGACAAGGCTACGGGCAAGTCCATGAAGAGCTCTGGCAGGCTTAGCATCAGAATTTCTATGCACTATAATCTTACCGTTATCAATAGTCATACTGATACCCTGAGGCAGCTTATAGCTCATCTCGCCTTTGGAACTTTTTATTGAAACCAAATCCTGATTTAGATTCACTGATACCCCTTCGGGTATATCTATATATTTTTTGCCGATTCTTGACATTTAAACACCCCTACCATATATAGCACAGAACTTCGCCGCCCACACCTTCTCTGCGACACTCTTTATCAGTTAGAATGCCTTTTGAAGTAGTAATAATGGCGATCCCGACTCCACCCATAACCTTTGGCATTTTTTCCTTCCCTGAATATACCCTTCTACCGGGAGTGCTTACCCTTTTGAGGCCTGATATAAGGGGTTTCCCATCCGGACCATATTTAGGCGTTAATCTTAAAATTCCCTGCTTTTTATCTTTAATAATTTTATAAGATTTAATGAATCCCTCTTCTTTGAGTATCTTGGCTATCTCAACCTTCATTCTCGAAGCAGGCACATCCACCTTCTCATTCTTGATGAGAATGGCATTCCTTATCCGAGTAAGCATATCTGCAATAGGATCAGTCAACATTCAATCACCTCTACCAACTCGCTTTTGTTACGCCTGGGATTTGACCACGAAGAGCAAAATTTCTGAAACAGATTCTACAAAGTCCAAATTTCCTCATATAACCTTTGGGTCTGCCGCAGATTTTGCACCTGTTGTGATGCCTAACTGGAAATTTTGGCGTCCTTAAAAATTTTTCCATCATACATACTTTAGCCACCAATGCCTCCTTTATTTTCTAAATGGGAAACCGAAATATCTTAGCAAAGCCCTTGATTCTTCATCAGTTTTGGCTGTCGTGCATATAGTAATATCCATGCCGTGCACCATTTCCACCTTTTCGTAATCTATTTCAGGGAAAATATACTGCTCCTTTAGTCCAAAAGAGTAATTACCCCTACCATCAAAAGATCTAGTCGAGAGCCCTCGAAAGTCTCTTATTCTTGGCAGCGCAAGGCTCAAAAGCCTATCCATGAATTCATACATCTTGTCTCCCCGGAGAGTAACCTTGCATCCCAATGGAACACCTTTTTTTAATTTAAAGCCGGCTATAGCCTTTTTTGACCTTGTAACCAGAGGTTTTTGGCCGGTTATAGCGGCAAGTTGTTTTTCGGCGGCGTCAAGCAGTTTTATATTCTGGGTCGCCTCCCCCAAAGTAACATGGACAACTATCTTTTGCAGTTTAGGCACTTGCATAACATTCTTATAATTGAACTCTTTGCTAATAGCCTGAGTAATCTCTTTTAAATATTTTTCTTTGAGCCTCGGAGCCATAATCAGTCTATGACCTCCTTGCACTTTTTGCACATTCTTAGCTTTTTCCCGGTTTCGATAACTGTATTAGAAATCCGTGAGGGTTTAGAACATTTTGGGCAAACTAGCATGACCTTGGAGATGTGAAGGGGATTTTCCTTGCTTATAATTCCACCCTGTGTATATTGCCTGTTAGGTTTCATATGCTTCTTAATAATATTTATATTTTCGACAATAACCTTTTCCTTTGCGGGCATAACGCTGATTACCCTGCCCTTTTTACCTTTCTCCCTACCGGATAGCACGATTACTGTATCATTTTTTTTAATGCCAAGCCCCACTTTATCCTCCATTAATCCTGCCTGCTCAATAAATACAAAGGCTTTATAAAACCTCTGGTGCAAGAGATATTATCTTGGTAAATTCCTTCCATCTCAATTCCCTTGCGACAGGCCCGAATATTCTTGTTCCCACTGGTTCCATCTGATTGTTTATTATCACAACTGCATTTTGATCGAATCTTATATAAGAACCGTCTATTCTCCTTGACTCCTTTTTGGTTCTCACTACTACCGCCTTTGCAACAGCACCTTTTTTGATATTGCCTTCAGGAGCGGCTTCTTTGACGCTTACAACAATAACATCGCCTAACCTTGCATATCTTTTATTTGAGCTTCCGAGCACCCTTATGCACTGAACTTTTTTTGCTCCTGAATTGTCTGCTACCTCTAGTATGCTTCTTGGCTGTATCATCTCTCCCCGCCCCCACTGAGAATTTTTACAACCTGCCAGCGCTTGTCCCTACTGATTGGTCTGCTCTCGATAATTTGAACCTGATCTCCAATTTTACAAATATTTCCTTCGTCATGAGCCTTGAATTTGCTCATGCTTTTAACAGTTTTCTTATATAAAGGATGCTTAAAAACCCTTGAAACCCCAACTACGACGGTTTTATCCATCTTGTTGCTTAAAACCTTTCCTGTATAAACCTTTTTAGGCATCTTTACTCCCTTCGCCAATCTACTTGGATAGTTCCTTTTCCTTCTGGGTAATTAGGGTCAGAACCCTAACAATATCTTTGCGCACAGCCCTAACCTTCATATTATTCTCGAGTTCACCCTTTGCAAGCCTGAACTTGAGATTAAACAACTCCTTCTTCAAATCAACATATTTTTGTTTGAGTTCAGCAACGGTCTGAGATTTTAGTGCAGAAGGTTTCATAAAGCTGCCTCCTGTCTCTTAACAAATTTTGTCGCTACAGGAAGTTTTTGGGATGCAAGCATGCAAGCCTGCCTCGCCGTATCTTCATTAACCCCCGATATCTCGTAAAGAATCTTGCCGGGCTTTACAACGGCAACCCAATACTCGGGATTACCCTTACCCTTGCCCATTCTGGTCTCAGCAGGCTTTTTGGTAATTGGCTTATCGGGGAAAATCCTTATCCAGACCTTGCAACCCTTCTTGGCAGCTCTGGTAATCGCTACCCTTGCTGCCTCAATCTGCCTGCTTGTAATCCAACCTGGTTCAAGGGATTTTATACCGTATTCCCCAAAGTTAACCTGTGAGCCGCGATAGGCAATACCCCTCATATTGCCTTTCATCATCTTCCTGTATTTGATTTTTTTCGGCGCCAGCATTCTATCACTCCCTCTCAGCGGTTCCTTTTTGTTCTCTTAAAATATCCCCACTGTATATCCAAACCTTTATACCTATTATTCCATATGTGGTTCTTGCCTCTGCAAAACCATAATCTACATCAGATCTAAAGGTGCTAAGTGGCACCCTCCCTTCTCTATACCATTCGGAACGAGCTATTTCCGCTCCGGCAAGCCTGCCAGAGCATTGCACCTTAATACCAAGGGCGCCAAATCTCAACGCAGACGACACAGCCCTTTTCAGCGCTCTTCTAAAAGCAACCCTCTTTTCAAGCTGCATGGCAATATTTTCAGCCACAAGTTGAGCATTTACCTCAGGTTTTCTGACTTCTTTTATATCAACACTGACCTGCTTGCCGGTGATATTTTCTGCCTCTTTTTTGAGCTTCTCAACTTCAGCACCCTTTTTACCTATTATTATTCCTGGCCTTGCGGTGTGAATTATCAACTTAATCTTCTGTCCAGGTCTTTCTATCTCTATTTTAGAGACCCCAGCGTGAGAGAGTTTCTCTTTTATTGTTTTGCGGATTTTCAAATCCTCAATCAGTTGATCGGAATAACCCTTCTTTAAAAACCACCTCGACTCCCAGGTTCTTATTATTCCAACTCTGTTACCTATTGGATTAGTCTTCTGCCCCAAATCAACACCTCCCAAGATGTTCAGGGAGTTCCACAGGATTTTGGTTTATCCTCTCTGAAAATTTCAAGTTGCAATCAAACATTATGGCCATTCCTCCGCAAGGATAATCTTAATATGAGACGTCCTTTTTTTGATTATATTCGCTCTGCCCATCGCTCTTGTATCGGTGCGACGCATTGCAGGACCCTGATCAACAAGGGCTTCCTTTATCCTTAATTTATCAATGTCAACCTTAGTGTTTTCCTGTTCGGCATTTGCAATGGCAGATTTTAAAGCCTTTTCTATAGGTTTTGCGCCTCTGTAAGGCATAAATCTCAATAATACCAATGCCTCAGACGCGGTTTTCCCCCTGAGCAAATCAACAACCCTTCTTGCCTTTCTTGGGGTTATACGAACGAATTTTAAAACAGCCTTTGATTCCATATTATTAATCCTTCGCCGATTTAGAGGAGCCTGCATGCCCCCTGAATGTTCTTGTAGGAGAAAACTCACCAAGCTTATGCCCAACCATGTTTTCTGTCACATATACTGGTATAAACTTTTTCCCATTATGGACAGCAAAGGTAAAGCCTATAAATTCCGGAATTACCGTGGAACGTCTTGACCAGGTTTTTATCATTTTCTTATCACCTGTATCTATAAGACTCTGAACCTTCTTCAAGAGCTTTGGCTCGACATAAGGTCCTTTTTTGAGAGATCTCGGCACTTCTACCTCCTTAAAATAAACTTAAAATTCTTTTTTTCCGCTTCCTGACAATGTATTGGTCGGTTCTTTTATTTTTTCTTGTCTTTAAGCCTTCAGGCTTACCCCACGGCGAGCACGCTGGTCTTCCTCCTGATGCCTTTCCTTCGCCACCACCAAGAGGATGATCTATAGGATTCATTGCGACACCCCTGACATGAGGCCTTTTGCCTACATGCCTTTTCTTGCCGGCTTTGCCAAGAGATATGTTTTCATGTTCAATATTGCTTACCTGACCGATTGTTGCCATACAGTCAGTCATAATAAGCCTGACTTCTCCTGAAGGCATTTTGATATGTGCATACCTGCCTTCTTTGGCAACAATTTGCGCAGAAGTACCGGCACTCCTTACGAGTTTGGCTCCAGCCCCCGGAAAAAGTTCGATATTATGAATCATCGTTCCAAGAGGTATTTCACTTATCATCAGAGCATTACCCGCCTTAATCTCAACGCCTGAGCCTGATACAACGGTATCACCCACATTCAAATTCATAGGGGCTAATATATACCTGTGTTCACCATCTTTATATTTTAATAGGGCAATCCTTGCAGATCTGTTTGGATCATACTCGATAGACTTTACAACAGCAGGAATATTTTTCTTGTCTCTTTTGAAATCGATAATTCTATACTGCCTTTTATTTCCACCCCCGCGATGCCATGCGGTTACTCTGCCATCGTTGTTTCTACCGCCTGTCTTTTTTAACTTGAGGGTTAATCCCTCAAAAGGCTTATCCGCTGTCACCTCTTTATAGTCCGAAGTGCTCTGAAATCTCCTGCCCGCAGAAGTTGGTTTATATTTTCTTATGCCCATTATGCACCCTCAACAAAATCAAGTTTTTCACCCCTTTTTAGCGTTATTATTGCCTTTTTTCTGTCCGGAAGCTTTCCTATTGACCTGCCTAATTTTTTCATCTTGCCATCCGTTCTCACTGTCGCAACCTTCTGAACCTTTACCTTGAAAATCTCCTGCACTGCCTCTTTTATCTCATGTTTATTGGCTTTGATGTTGACCTCAATGAGTATCTTGTTTTCCCTTTCTTTTATATCCATCCCCTTTTCAGTAAAAAGAGGTCTCTTTATAACATCGTATATTGATTTCATGCCTGCGCCTCCAAAGCAACGGTATTCTGCAGTTTTGTCAATGCATCAAGGGTAAAAAGTATAATCTCATAACGAGCCACATGATATGCATTCAGGTCATCCACCCCAATAACTCCCATCGTAGGGATATTTCTGGCTGATAGGAAAACATTATTATCCTTGCCTGCAGTAACAAGAAGCACCGTTTTTGTTGAAAAGCCAAGTTTATTCAGAAGTTCGACCATTCGCTTTGTTTTAGGCATATCCATTAAGAGGGAGTCTATCACAGAAATCTCGCCATCAGATAATTTCATTGTAAGGGCTTTATATAATGCAATCTTTTTAAGCTTCTTCGGGAGTTTGATAGAATAGTCTCTCGGCTGGGGACCAAAGGTCGTTCCGCCGCCTTTCCACAATGGAGAACGGGTGCTACCGTGTCTTGCCCTCCCGGTGTGTTTCTGTCTCCACGGCTTCCTACCTCCGCCGCTTACGAGCCCTCTTGTTTTGGTAGCGTGTGTTCCCTGCCTCTGGTTGGCAAGATAACTCCTTACAGCTGTATGGACAACTGACTCCGATGCACCGCACCGGAAGATTTGTTCAGATAACTTTACCTTATCCTTTACCTCGTTGTTTATGTCTCTGATATCTATTTCGAGCATCTTAATTATCCTTCCATATCTCGACGATTGAATTTTTGCCCCCCGGTAAAGCGCCTTTTATTAGAATAAGGTTCAACTCAGGCCTGGTATCTACAATTGTGAGATTGCTGACTGTAACCCTTTCACTTCCCATATGGCCTGCCATACGCAATCCCTTCCAAACCCTCGAAGGAAAGGAGCTAGCACCTATGGAGCCAGGCGCCCTATTAAACATAGAGCCGTGTGAAGAAGGGCCACCCTTGAAATGATGCCTCTTCATTACTCCCTGAAAACCTTTTCCCTTTGATATTCCTGAGACCTTCACCTTATCGCCTTTGCTGAATGCATCAGCGTTCACAAAGTCACCAACTTTCAATCCTGTCATCCTGAATTCTTTAAGAATTTTATAAACAGGGACACCAGCATTCTTAAATACACCAGCGAGGGGCTTTGATATTTTTGAAGTCTTTTTCCTTTCAATGAAGCCAAGTTTTACTGCGTCGTATCCATCTTTCTGTATCGTTTTGACCTGAACAACGCAGCATGGTCCTGCCTCTACAACAGTAACGGGAACACAGCTGCCGTTTTCAGTAAATATCTGGGTCATACCAAGTTTTTTGCCAATTATTCCTTTCATAGCTTTATCTCCACATCAACCCCTGAGGCAAGGTCCAAACTCATTAGAGCGTTAACAGTATCTGGGGTGGGATCATATATATCTATGAGCCTTTTATGGGTCCTTATTTCAAACTGCTCCCTCGATTTTTTATCTGTATGAGGAGACCTTAATACAGTAAACCTGCTTACTTTTGTAGGCAAAGGAACTGGTCCCGCAATTTTAGCGCCAGTCTTTCTGGCTGTATCAACAATCTCCCTGACTGACTGATCCAGCAATCTGTAGTCGTATGCCTTTAATTTTATTCTTATTTTAGGATTCACTTGTTACTCCACCACCTCAGTCACAACCCCGGCTCCAACAGTCCTTCCGCCTTCCCTTATCGCAAACCTTAGCTCCTTCTCCATCGCTATCGGCGCTATCAACTCAACGGATATCATTACATTGTCTCCAG